>Ga0193963_1001007_pt1 | contig 14273 bp, 15 predicted proteins | sample FB_6_MG_FD_140359 | JGI IMG/M metagenome (GOLD analysis project Ga0193963, IMG submission 140359) | Microbial mat bacterial communities from the Broadkill River, Lewes, Delaware, United States - FB_6_MG | ecosystem: Environmental > Aquatic > Freshwater > River > Microbial mats | place: USA...
CCAATGGTTTTTATGTTTTTTTTTATTTGGTATGAGACTTGCGATGCTTCTATCGCTGTGCTGCCTGTTTTTTGTTAATGGTTGTATGTTTAACAACCATTTTTCCAACATTTTAACTGAGAGGGAACAGTTATGAAAAAAGCTTTGACGATTTGTTTGGCAATGATGATCGGAATCTGTCTGTCTACAGGCGCCATGGCGGCGGACGAAAGCGCAATCAAGGGAAACGTTGACGGAATCGTGGCCGGTATTGACGGAGGTAAATCGTCTACCGACTACAATCCGGGCGATTATGACCCTTACGTGTTCATCATGGAGAAAGGCGGAACGATGGTGGTTCATCCCACAAAGCAGGGGCAGAGCCTGAGCACCGACGAATTCAAGCCAGTATACGACGCCCTTGTCCAGTCCATGCCCGAGGGGGTATGGGTGGAATATGAGTGGGCCGGAGCCGGTAAAAGAACCTATGTCCGGACCACGGCAGGTGGATTGATTGTGGGAAGTGGCTACACGAAATAAAACACGGTTAAAATCGGCCAGGTTGCACTGATAAGGAAAGCTAGGCGAGGGTCGAATACGGCCCGCGCCTTTTTTGTTTGCCCGGCATGGCGGGCAAAGTCGGCCTGCGGTAAACTGGTGTCACCCCGACCAGGTAGAAGACAATCCGAATTGAAAAGTCGTTGTTGGTAACGGAAGGGGCTGAAGGAAGCAATAGGACGTGAGCAGTACATCGTGTAGGCGAATCCGATTCGGCGTCATGGAAGGATAAGGTTGGTGGCAAATTTCAAATGGCTCATAGAGACTATTAAAGTATAATTCGTCCTCAGCCAACGATAGAAAGAATCACAATATGTTGTGCCCGCCCAGTTCCCCTGAAAAAGCGATATTTTATAGACAAAGTCAACGCCTTTCAATTATTTAGTTCTCACCTAAATTAAATGTATAGACATTCGGGGGGCTGATCATAACGTCGGCCACTTTATACCAGTCTCTTAGTTAATTGCAAAATAACGTTGTAATTACAGATTATTAACGGTGATATATATCTATTCGCCACATAGGTGGCCCATCTTATGATCAAGCCCGACATTCGCATGTGAGTTGATACGGATTACACCTTATAATTATAAGCAACGGTATCAATTCACCTGTGAAGACCTATAGTTTATCTCCATTGTCTTTCACTATTAACAGCCTCGGTAAAATATTTATACCAGAGGTTTTCCTCTGGGTGAAGGGTGCCGGCAGACGACCTTCAGTACCGTCGCCGGAAGAGGTGAATTGGTGGTGGAGGCCCTTACCTGAAGAAGAGGGGCCGCCGAGGCTGTATTGGAAAGGTGTACTAAAATGTGCCTGGGTGCCATCAAGCAGGCCAGGTGCCGAAGGGCTGTTTTTCTAGTATCATTTTTCCGGAATTATTCTTATATATGTTTATCCAGGCATTCCAGTTTTTGGTGTCTGTTTCAGGATAATCCAGGCGATAGTGGCTGCATCTGCTCTCTTTACGCATCAGTGACGCCTTTAGCTTCATTTCTGCGCTGATAATCATGTTGGCTGTTTCAAAGGTCAACCGCAATTCATGCATATTCGCAGCTTTAAGCATCGGCATGTGATGGTCTCTCAACTCTTCAATATAGGCCAGTGCGGCTTTAAGCAGCCTTTCCTTTTTTATGTAGATAATAAAGTTGGGGATCATGATGCCCTGCAACGTCTGGGTGACCCATGCAGGACTGTACCCAGTCTTTCTTTTTAGCGGTACAAGAATCTCGGCTCTTACATCATTTATTTTGGATTTAGAAATTTTAGGCACTTCAATGCCCCGGCCATATTCAGCGGCAGCCTTTCCTGCAACAGCGCCCTGTACCGCAGAACCGGCCAATGAGGATCCGATCTGGGTATAGATTGCCCCGGCCATATAAGAACCCAATGCATCTCCGGCAGCGTACAAACCGGGGATATTTGATTCACACTTATCGTTGACGGGGACAAGGCCTTCTGATTTGTGAATGGCCATCCCTACAGATGAACCGCCCACCAAAGTTCCTGACATCCCCGGAGGGGCACCACCCGCTTCATGCTGGCTGGGAGGTTCGGGGCGCCCCTCGCCTTTGGGAGGGTGATTTCGTCTAAATTCATCCGGAACAGATGGTCCGCCTTCCGGCGCCTTCCCCTTTACGGCTCCTGGAGAACCCATCTTAACGGGGGGGCCGTTCATGTATGCCTTGTAGTTCAAATCCACACCCAGGTCATGGTGTACTTCCACGCCTGTTATACCGGGCTTTCTTTCAAACATACCATGCCATCCGTTAAAACAGGCGGCAGCGTTTTTTGCCTGGCCGGGATGCCCGTCGTTCCACTCCTTGCCGGTCACCTTAGCACCGATGTTATAGGCCATGACAGTACCGTCGTGGGTGAGGTCGCAAATGGGAAATCCATTGGGTTTGAAGCCGCCCGCCCCGGTGCATAGAATAACGCTTTTGACCCTGAAAAAATGGATTTTTTCTTCATCCAGACTGAAACCGGCTGCACCACAGATCCGTCCTTTTTCTTTTATCAAATGGGTGATAACGATTCTTTCCATAACAGGGATGTTTCTCTCTTTGACGGGCGTGTTAAAACTCTTGTTATAAAGGGGGGAATCAAAAAATCCCCATTCTTTGAGTTCATTTACACGGGCCAGGGAATGTTTGGCCATTTGCCGGGTATATACCGGATTATTGGTGCCCAACGCAGACCGGGAAACGGTATCCACAAATTCATCAAGGCTGAATTTTTCAGCAACAGGATCAAATGCGAATATCCCCTTAGCAAAAGGCGTTTGGCCAGAAGAGCCCAGACGGCCTTTGGAGACAAGCATCACCTTGGCACCTGCCTCATCTGCCTTGACAGCGGCAAATAATCCTGCCATTCCGCTGCCGATAACCAGAACGTCGGCCTGGTTATCGGTATTTGTCATTTTATCGATATCAATTTCAGGGACATTGGCGCTGCATTCTCCCTGGACCGGAAACAATCCTGTGGCCGCCATGGTTGCAAGCCCTGCGGCACCGCCTGCAAGGGTGATGAATTTGCGTCGGGACATCCCGTTTGATTTCTGTGAAGATTTCATTTATCTCTCCGCTGTTTCTTTGTCTTTTTTAAGGTGTAGGTTTTCAGAAGAAGCAGAACGCCACCTATGGTCAACGTACTGAATAAAATGGACATGGTAAGATTTGCATGCCGGCCAAGATCCACGGTGTGCCATGCAGCAATGCAAATAAACAGAATTGCCAGAATGCCGTGAAAAGTCCGCCAGGTCTTGTATGTCATGGGGAGTCTGTTCCGCAAAAAAGAAGTAATACCCAATACCAGCATCAAGCACCATGCAATGATGCCCAGTACAATCCCCTGGTTCAGGGTTGTGATGATGGTAACAAAGGCGTCAAAAGGGGAAACACCCGATTCAAAAAAACGTGGGATCACCAGATAGAGAGGATGCAAAGATAAAATGGGAATACATGTATACCCGATGACTTTATGGTATTTTACCACACGGTTCATCTTAAAATCTGACATAAGGGGTCTGCTGGTGCGTGTCCAGAAAAGCTGGCCCATCATCTGGCAAAAGGCCAGAATTGTTATGATCGACAAAGAATTCTTCAATAATGAACGCTCCGGAAAATCACCTGCTGTCCAGATAAACAGAGGAAAACCCATGAAAACCATTAGGGATTGTCTGAAAAATTTGTTTTTTACATAGGAACCCATGCTTACCCCCATGAAACCATAACTGGTATAGATTTTTCCGGGGAAATGGTGATTGCATCAACAGGGCAATACATCCTGCACAGATGGCATATCTGGCAGTCCGCAGGATATGCAATGAATGCTTTTGTCGTTTTCGGGTCCTTGCGGATGACATCGGTGGGGCAGGTCACAACACAGATTCCGCATCCCACACAGCCGCTGATGTTCTCAATGGTCATGACCTTATCCCCTTCTCCCGCCGGAGGGCGGTTTGTCTGGCATTTCATCTTTTTCCAGATAACCATCCCCATTCTCGTCAAACCGGATAAAATGAGCGTCCGGCCCGGGAAATTCTTCCTGGGACAGCCTGCCATCATTATCCTTGTCAAATTCAGTGAAAAGTTGCTCTTTTGAAGGGGGCTGTCCCTGGCCTGAACCATGCCGGCCGGAGGAATTCCCATGCCCACCGCCGCATCCGACCATGAATAGACTAAATAAGGCTATGCCTGAAAGAATGGCCATTGTATGCGTATTTAAACCGATCATTTTTATTCCTTGTTTTTACTTTTATGGGTCTTAAACCTAATTTTTTCGCTCGTCCGTGTTGCCGTGTTCCGGGGGATTGTCAGGATGAAGCACCAGACGGTCACCCGTTTTATCCTGGACACAGGTACCCGTTACAGTATCGCCCCTGGGACTTTCAAATGATGCTGTATCCCCTTGGGATTTCCCTTCGCAGGCGGTATAGGATTCCGGGGGAGGTCCCTGATGTCCCCCGCCGCCCCGGGCCATTGCTGGGTCTGCCGTATGCAGATGCAATGCCATAAGAAAACTCCCAAGAACCAAAGCCGATTTCCACGATTTTTTGAAGCTAACAATTGTCATTGATCATTCTCCTTAATTAGAAAACAGGGGGTGTAAAACGTATTTATCCCCAATTGATACTGATGATAAAACAAGATTGAGGGAAGAAATTGAGAGAATTGTGTGAACAATCAGAGGATTAAAATGTGTGGATAAGTGGTGGATTGAGTGAAGGTCCTTGAATAGAAACCGTTTTCGTCATAAACATAAACCGTTAACTGACTGAAAATTAGGGACAAGGCAAAGGTCAATGAAGCTGAAATACAAAATATTTATTACCCTGATGGTGACCTCCATCCTTATTCTGGCACTAACCATGGGGGTCATGCAATTTACAATCCGAAAAAATTTCATAGAATTTGTCAATGGTGCTGAATTCGACAAACAAAAACATTTGATCGCTCTCCTCAAGGCGAACTATAAGCTAACCGGGGGCTGGGATGCCATTAGAACAAGTAGAATTATTTGGCATGAATTTCTGGTTCAATCCCATGCCCAATTCCGGGCTGAAGACAAAAAGAATTTACCGCCGCCACCCCGCTTTCGCCATCCACAGGGTCGAAACTTAGTCCCTGTTCCCAATGATCCTGGCTCACTGCATCTTCGGCTGTGCCTGTTTGATGCAAAAAAAAATTATATTGTCGGGGAGTGTCGACAAGAAAGTTCTTTTGATTACCGTCCCATACGGTATTCAGGCAGGATCATCGGATGGCTTGGGTTGGAAAACAGAAAAGAAATGCTGGCCCCCCTTGAGATTGATTTTCTTAAAAAGCAGACCCAGGCATTTTATGTCATTGGGCTGGGGGTTATTGTGATTTTACTGATGGTTTCCTATGCCGCTTCAAAATATATTATCTCTCCGATACAGGCGCTGATCATGGGAACCCGGGCCATGGGGAAGTTTGATTTCGACACCCGGGTCCGTGTCGACTCCTCTGACGAGTTCGGTGACCTGGCTGCAGATTTCAACCGCATGGCACAGACCCTGAAACAATATGAAACCATGAGAAAGAACTGGCTTTCGGACATTTCCCATGAACTGAGGACTCCGGTGGGGGTCCTCCTCAGTAAAATTGAAGCCCTGCAGGACGGCATCAGAGAACCGACCCCCCAACTGCTTGATTCGCTGCATAAAGATATCTTTGGGCTCGGAAAACTGATTAACGACCTGCACCGGATTTCGATCATGGACTCAAAAAATTTATCGGTCGATCCCAAAAGAATTTCACTGATATCTGTTTTCGACCGGGCCATGGATGCCTTTATGATCCGGTTCGAACAGCAGGAAATTAAAATATTAAAAGAATGGCAGTCCGGGGATTTGCCCGACATATTGGGTGACGAGGCATTGCTTAGCCGGGTATTCAGCAATCTGTTGGAAAATACACTAAAATATACAAATTCTCCAGGAACGCTCAAACTGACCTGCCGGGAAGGAAAACAGACAGTTCAAATCGAGATTGAAGATTCTTCCCCGGGTGTACCCGATGAAAGCCTGGAGGCGATATTTGACCGGCTTTACCGTGTTGACCGGTCCAGGAACAGGGCCCTTGGTGGCAGCGGGCTGGGATTGAGCATTACCCGTGAGATCATTAATATCCATAAAGGAACCATTAAATCGGACCACTCCTCTTTGGGGGGGGTGAAGATTACCATTGAGCTACCGCAAGCGGCTCAAAAGCAATTTTAATGATATGGTATTTGAGTGAGGGGATACATGGTAGACGAACATATACTCATCGTTGAGGACGAACCAGACATTGCCGGGATATTAAGAGATTACCTTTTTAAAGAAGGCTATCGGGTTACGGTGATGGATCACGGAGACGAGGTGGTCAATTTTGTAAAGAACGGTAATTTCTCCATGCTGCTCCTGGATATTATGATACCCGGGATGGACGGTAAAACCATCTGCCGTGAGGTGAGGAAATTTTCAGATGTTCCCATCGTCATGATTACGGCAAAAGTGGACGAGATGGACCGGATCATCGGCTTCGAACTGGGAGCGGACGATTATGTGTGCAAGCCTTTCAGCCCAAGGGAGGTGGTGGTTCGGGTGAAAGCGGTATTGCGCAGATCGGGGAAGCAGCCCGATGAGGACATCCTATCCCGGGGAGCGGTGTGTGTTAACCGGGCATCACGGGTGATTACGGTAACCGGCCATGAACTTAACTTGACCCCCAGTGAATTTGACATTTTTTCAATTATGATGGAAAGCCCCAACAGGGTCTTCACCCGGGCCCAGCTTATTGAAGCGGTCCAGGGGTATAACTATGACGGCTATGAACGAACAATTGATTTTCACATTAAAAATTTAAGAAAAAAAATTGCGAAATACCTTCCGGATCAAAAAATAATCCAGGCGTCCTATGGGTTGGGATATAAACTCGTATTATGAGATAAAATAGGACAGGCCCCTTCCAAAACGATGACCTGGAAAGTTGTCCTGTCCTATTTATCCCTATCCTATTTATATGGGTTAATTCCCCTCAAAGAAATCGGTTTAGGCTGTTATATCAAAGCGTCCTGGCTGATTTTCTATATATTCCAAAAGCTGGGTCATTAGAGCGTCATCAGAAGGAAGTGATGCGGTGATGTCGCCGCTCTGATTTTCATAGGCGGAGGCAACTTGCTGGGGCGGTGGTGGCGGGGGGGCAAAACCGGCTTCATCCAGCACAGAACGAAGTTCAGATGCATTCAGAGCACCGTCACCGTCAGTGTCAAAATCAAGGAAACTGCCACTCAATTCACTGCCTGTAACTGCCAGTACTCCTTGAGTGAGGATGTCGTACTCTGATTCCGAAATGGAACCGTCTGTGTCGGTATCCACGGTATCAAAAGCCCCAAGGGGATCTGCACCCCCTTCACCCGGTGGCGGTGGCGGAGGAGATTGCATGCCTTGTGCCCCGGTACTGTTCTGCTGATAACTCAATGAAATCATATTGACAAGATTGCTGGTACTGCCGACATTTCCTACCATGATTCTTTCTCCTTATAATTGAAAGCAGGTCTATGGAGCGTTTTTTTACTGCCGCACTCTTCGTTACGACGCAACTTCTATCCCTTAATGGCAGGGTATAAAATGAATAAGAGGAAAATATGATTGAACTATGTGGAAAGATAGAGTTTTTATCCCATTGAACGACGATTCCAACCCCCAACGGTTATATTTCGAACCACAATAGCTGAACCTAAATGGTTGAAACTTTGATACACACAAGACCTGGCAAGGCGCTTTACCGTATAAAACCGTTCCGGTTATCCGCTCGATATCCTTGAACAAAATAAATAATGCCAAGGCGCTGAAGAACGATATGCAGATTCAAATTTTTAAGTTCAATTTTACCACAACACCTGGAGGTGTTGATGGTGCGGGAGCAGCACATAAATCCCATAGCATTTTTCTGTTTGCTGGAATCCGATTCTGAGTTGCCCTGATCTAATTGGTAGCCATAAAACAAAAGAGTAATACCAAGGAGTGTACTTTGGTATGATTGAACATTTTTTCTATAATTATCTCACCACAATATATTGTGTCGGATTTGAAAAGCCAAGAATCAATTTAATTAGAGATCAATCGTTTTTTTTCATACGATTGCCCTGAATTTCACCTGAATCTGATTGTTTTTGGCATCAAGGCTGTTGATTTATTTTTTTAAAAAAAAGAGGTGGGTAACGTTATTTGAGCGTTGGCTTCAAGCAGTCGGAATAAACCGATCCTTTTCCGGATGAAATGCTGCCGGACAGGCCTGAATAAACTCCTCGATTTGGTTTGTGGGCTCATTATGAACCAAAGTCAAGGCAGAATATCTGAACAGAAGCCATGGATCGATATCCGGATTTTCAAGCTTTTCTGCAATGGAGGGGACCGGGTCAAGGTTTCGAAAATTTTTCCTAAGCTGCATATACTCTTGCAGGGTCAGATGCCGAATAATTCGACATTTTATCGAGCAGTCCTGGATATACGCACGAATGGCGGCAAGGAAAAAAGATATACTGCAGGTCCTTGCGCGTGCAACGATATCTTTTCTAGTAAACAGAACATAATCAAGGATTTCGTTTTTCATGGCTCTCTTTTTTTCCAGGCAAAGATCATGGAAATCGGTGTCATTCAGATATCTTCTTTTTATCCGTCTGACCACTGAAGGGATCATGTTTTTTCTTTTCAGCCGTGCCTTGTCCGAAAAAATATCAAAATACTCCCTGATGCTTCTCATGCCCGGCGGGGTTAGTTCATCCAGGCCGTTATCAAAAAGGATGTTTTCCACCTGAACATCCAAAAGCCCAGGTAGAATAGAAAATCCATGTTCAGTGAAAACTTCAAGGGGTTTGAAATAATCCACTAAAAGGGCAGGGCGGCCGATTTTTTTTCTGGGGATAAACGTGGTTTTGGGGGTGATCCTGATTTTTTTATGCCCAAAGGGATGCAATGCACTGGTAAATGCCGGGATGATGGAAAAACATCCGTCCAGGGATATTTCAGTGCCGTAGCTGTCTGTAATGGAGGGCTTGACTGTGGAAAAGTCTTCATCCAGGCCGGCTGGGATCAAAAGATCGGCTGTGGCATGTTGTTTGGTAAAAGATTGTCCCATCTGTTTTTCAAGATTAAGGATTCTGTTCCGGTTGCGGTCGGTCAGGCTGACAGACATGGGGATGCCCGCCTTTATCAGGTTTTTTGCAAGGTCGCCTTTTCCCCTTGGTACTTTAGTCAATATACTGAATTGGCAGGTTGTTGAGAGACGATTCAGCACATGGGTGATGTCATGGGGAGCATCACACCAGTCCAGGGGATCTGATCCGCCGTAGAGGGCCAGGTCCATGTTCCCATGTGCCAGAAATGTATCAATAAAGGTATTCACGGCATCAAAGCTGAAATGCCCCCGGACTTTTGGCAGAGCCCACTCATTGCAGCGACGGCAGAAATTGGAGCAGCCCGACGTCATTTGAAAGGTGATGGCTTCACTGAAGATGTAGGAGTGCTGCCAGGGGGCTATGTCCAGGTGATTTTCCCACGCTTCATATGCCATGTGGTCGGGATCAGCTTGACGAACTTTGTCTGTAAGCAAATTTTTAAGATGCTTTGCCTGTTGTTTTAGACCCGTTGATTTGTCAAGCAGGTGCTTGTGCCGAATCAGAGCTGTCAGTACCTGGCGCAGATGCTTTTCATCTGTTTCGCCGAGTTCCGGGTTTTTTGCGGTTTCCGTTGCATGGTATATTAGGATTTTTAGCAGGCCTGTTTCCTCGGAAAAAAGGGCTGCAAGAATTCTGTCTTTCAGATTTTCCACAAAGGAGTGGGGCGTGACAATGACGTTTTGAAAAACATACGAATTCAAAAGTAATTCCTTAACGTAGATTCGTGTTTGGACGCAAAGTTGCCCAGATGCGAAGCGCAGAAAAATTTGTAACCTTAAGCAACCTGGAAGGTTGTGAGGATTGCAAATTTTTCTACAATGCCGCAGATGGGTGACTTTGCGTTCAAATATTAAATAAAAAGGGGGCTTTTATGAAAAAGCCCCCTTAATAATATCAGCTAAATATCGCAGATAAACGTTTCTAAACTATCCGCGAACCTCTTCTTTAACTGTGGTGGCGAGTTTGTACAGAATAGTCAGTACAAAAAAGCCTGTGCCGTATACACCCAAGGCAATGATTCCTTCCTGGAGTGTGGGGGCATATTCATTCACATGGTGCAGAGGAGAAGGAACAAAACCACCGGCGATCATGCCAAGAGCCTTGTCGATCCAGGCACCGAAAAAGATCATGGCGCAGGTAACAGGCAACAGGGTACGATTGTTTCTCAGTTTGGGAATCAGCAGGAATACGGCGCCTAAACTCATAAGGATCAGGGCGCTCCACATCCAGGGCACCATCATGTTGTGGCCGTGCAGACCGAACAGCAGGTACTGCATATGGGACTGATGACCGGGGATGCCGGAGTAGTAAACCACGAAAAATTCACAAGCAAAGAAGAACAGGTTGGCAATGATGGCGTAGCAGACAATTTTTGACAAGGTCTGCATGGCTTCCCAGCCCGGATCAAACTTGGTGAATTTTTTGATAATGTAACAAAGAATAATCAGAAATGCAGGACCTGCAGCAAAGGCAGATGCCAGAAATCTGGGGGCCAGGATGGCTGTCAGCCAGTAACCACGACCGGGCAGACCGCAGTACAGGTAGGCGGTTACCGTGTGGATGCCGATGGCAAAGGGAATGGAGAGATACACAAGGGGTTTGGTCCACCACACCGGTTCCACCTGGTTTCTTTCCGCTTCAAGTACCTTCCAGCCCACAACAATGTTCAAAAACAGATATCCGTTGAGAACAATCATGTCATAAAAGAGCATGGAATGGGGGGTGGGGTACAAGAGCACATTCAGCATACGGGTGGGTTGGCCTAAGTCCACAACAATGAACAGCAGGCACATGATCAGGCAGGCAACCGCCAGAAATTCACCCAGAATGGTGATCCGGTGGAACTTTTCGTAATCATGCAGGTAATAGGGGATAACCACCATAACACCACCTGCGGCAACACCCACAAGAAAGGTGAAGTTGGCGATGTAAAATCCCCAGGAGACGTCCCGGCTCATGCCCGTGATCACCAGACCGTTCAGGAACTGATCAGCGTAGGCAATGGCGCCTGCACCCATGACAGCGAGCAAAAGGCCGATCCACAACCAATATTTTTTACTTCCTTTAATAGCTATCTCAAGCATAGTCGCCTCTCTTAAACGATGTAGTAAACACTGGGTTCGGTACCCAGGGATTGTTTACGTCTGATTGTATAATGTTCGGCCAGAAGAGTTCTGATTTCAGATTCAGGATCTTCCAGGTCTCCGACGACGATGGCGCCTTCGCTTGCTTCCACACAATGGGGCTGCTCACCTTTGGCCAGACGTTCGGCGCACAAGTTGCATTTTTCAACCACGCCCTTGGTACGGGTAGGGAAACCCGGGGCTGTCTCTTCAATGAAGGGACGCGGATCTGTGAAGTTGAAATTTCTTGAACCGTATGGGCAGGCCGCCATGCAGAACCGGCAACCGATGCAGCGGTGGTAGTCCATAAGGACGATGCCGTCTTCCCGTTTGAACGTTGCCTGGGTGGGGCATGCCTGTACACAGGGCGGGTTTTTACAATGGTTGCAGGTCACAAGAAAGGGAAGATCATGGAATTTTTCAGCTAAAAATTCATCTTCCTTGTCCGGAAAGGCATAGTGGAAATGTTCGTCCCAGATCCATTTAATTTCTTGCCCATCCCTGGCCGGGCGGTTGCCGGAATATTTCTCAGCGTCCGGCTCAATGGTGAAATCCGGTACGTTATGGGATTTATGACAGGCTTCTTTGATCGCTTCAACAACTTCTTCGTTCAGCTTGGAGGTGTTAATGGCCATCCCCCAGCGTTTTGCATGCAGGGCCTCTTCGTTTCTCTCTGTTTTCGGTTGGGCGCTGCCGTGGGGTTCTGATGCGGCAAGATTCATTACCGGAGCAGCACCCATTCCGATGGCAGCAATACCCGCTACTTTAAGAAAGCTTCTTCTGCTCTTTATCATCATTCGATCTCCTTGGGGTTGGTGTGACAATCCCAGCAATAGGGGCTCACAGAGGCATAGTCGTGGCAGCTGTCACAGAATTTAGCTTTATCTTCATGGCAGCCCAGGCAAGAATTCTCACCTGTGGACAGGCTCATGTTAAAGGTTTCGCCGTTGGTTCCTGCGTATTTGCGGTCGCCGGTGCGCACAACAGAATCGCGCCACACATCCAACAAGTACATATGCTCTGCCCGCATTTCATATTTGTCCAGAACGCATTTTTTGGCTGTTGCTGCTTTTCCCAGCAGTTCCGGTTTAGGCGCTGCCTGTGTGCTTGTGATCAAGTTGAACCAAAACGGAGAAAGAACGGCGAGCACAAATACCACAAGTCCTGCCATAATCATGTTTTTACTCATCTTATTCCTCCTCTACCCCTGGCAGGGGTTCCATTCTCAGGTCTTCGGTTCTTTCCTTTTCACCCGGCAGAATCAACGCATTGCCCACAAGTTCGTGAATACCTGCCACCTCGCATTCCGGAACCCAGTATTCGCACAGGGTGGAAAGGGCGGCGCGGTCAATAGCACAGATGGTGCCAAGGGTGTTAACACCGAATTTGTCATGGACATATTTCAGTGCATTCGCTCGAGGCAGGGCACCTGCCATTCTCAATTCCATGTTTTCACCGGCATTGAGCCCGGCACCGGAACCGCAACAAAAGGTCTGTTCGCGGATGGTGTTGGGTGGCATTTCATAGAATTGATCCACGCAGGCGTTAATGACATACCGGGGTTCATCCAGAAGACCCATACCCCTGGCGGGGTTGCAGGAATCATGGAAGGTCATGATGCGGTTGGCATTACGGCTTTTATCCAGCTCTAACTTGCCGTGTTTGATCAAGTCAGCGGTGAACTCGGTGATGTGTACCATCTTGGTAGAGGCGGCATTGTCAAACCGGGTGCCGGTGATGGGGTTCACAGGGACTTCCATGAAGTCGGCAGGGCCGTTCATGGTATCCATGTACTGGTGGATCACACGCCACATGTGGCCGCATTCCCCGCCCAGTATCCATTTAACACCAAGACGTTTGGCTTCGGCGTACATTTTAGCGTTGAGCCGTTTCATGGTCTCATGGGAGGTGAAGAAACCAAAGTTGCCGCCCTCGGAAGCGTAGGTTGACCAGGTGACATCCAGTCCGTATTTATCCTTGAGATATTTGAACAGAATGAGATATCCCTGACAGGTATAGGTGCCCGGATCAGCAAATACGTCACCAGAAGGCGTGACGAAAAGGATATCTGCGCCTTTTTTCTGGTATTGGGGCGTACAGTCGACTCCTGTGATATCCTCGATGTCTTCGACAAAGAAATCGAGCATGTCCTTGAAGGCGTGGGGCTGGATTCCAAGGTGGTTACCAGTCTGGTAACAGTTTGAAACCGGTGTGGCAATCCAGTCAATATTCAGGCCCAAAAGATTGAGCAACTCACGGCCTATGATGGTGATTTCGGCCGTGTCAATGCCGTAGGGGCAGAACACTGAACAGCGTCGGCATTCCGTACATTGAAAAAAGTAGTACCACATCTCCTTGAGGGCTTCCAGGCTCAATTCCCTGGAACCTAACAGGCGCTTGCCTCCTGGGATATTTTTCAGGAGCTTGCCGGCAAAGGTAAAGTCATTGCGATAAATAGAGCGCAGCAACTCGGCCCGAAGTACCGGCATGTTTTTCGGATCGCCGGTTCCCAGGAAGAAATGGCATTTATCCGCACAGGCGCCGCAGCGTACGCAGATATCCATGAATATTTTAAAAGTACGGAAACGCTCCAGCCGTTCTTTGATTCCCTCGTGCAGGATTTCCTGCCAGTTTTCCGGCAGTTTCCAGTCTTCCTCTATGGGATTCCACGCCCTTGCATTGGGAAGCCCTAACGTCTCAACGCTTTCGGGCTTGGCTGCATAACAGTACATGCCGGGCCGGATCTGAACGGATTTGGTAGTGTCCAGCCAGTTTCTGGACTCGGAGCTAGACCGGGGACGATAGTCAATTTTGTCTAATGCTTCATCCGGTGTAAGTTCGTCAGCCATCTATCACTCCTTTTTATCCACCGGTAGGCCGGCTTCAATCATTTTGTCTCTGAAGTGGTCCTCATACTGTTCATAAGTA
>Ga0193963_1001009_pt1 | contig 14244 bp, 8 predicted proteins | sample FB_6_MG_FD_140359 | JGI IMG/M metagenome (GOLD analysis project Ga0193963, IMG submission 140359) | Microbial mat bacterial communities from the Broadkill River, Lewes, Delaware, United States - FB_6_MG | ecosystem: Environmental > Aquatic > Freshwater > River > Microbial mats | place: USA...
GCCAACATTGAAAAACGCGGCGGGGTTGCAGCCGAAGGGTGTCATCCGGGCTGTGTGATCAAGTGTTCTCAAATTTACAATGATAAAGACAACAACTACCTCACCTCTGGGTTTGAATATGAGACCATCTGGGCCTTTGGCTCCCACTGCCTGATCAAGGATTTGGATGATATTGCCATGATGGACAGGCTGTGTGACGATTTCGGACTTGATACCATTGATACGGGTGTGGCTATAGGTATTGCCATGGAAGGCGGTATTATACCCTGGGGCGACGGCAAGGCGGCCATAGAACTGCTTAAAAAAGTGGGCACAGGCGATCCCATGGGTAAAATTATCGGAAATGGTGCGGCATTTACAGGCCAGGCTCTCGGCGTTGACCGAGTGCCGGTGGTAAAACGTCAGGCCCTGCCGGCTTATGATCCAAGGGCGGTCAAAGCTGTGGGGGTCACATATGCCACAACTCCGATGGGCGCGGATCATACCGCAGGATACGGTGTGTGCCAGAATATTCTAGGCGTGGGCGGTTCCGTTGATCCCTTGAAAAAGGACAACAACGTGGAAATCTCCAAGACTCTGCAGATCGCCACCGCAGCCATTGATGCTGCCGGGTTGTGTCTGTTCGTGGCCTTTCCGATACTTGATAATCCCGAAGGTCTACAGATGGTTGTGGATATGATCAATGCAAGGTATGGCCTGAGTCTTGTGACTGATGATGTGGTAAATCTTGGTATTTCCATTCTAAAGGACGAGCTGGAATTTAACCGCCGGGCCGGTTTTACGCCCAAGGATGACCGTCTGCCTGATATGTTCAAGGAAGAGGTTGCACCGCACAACACCACCTGGGATTTCACAGATGAGGAACTTGCCGAAGCCGTAAAATTTTAATTTGTTTTAACCGTTTTCCGGGGCAGTGACGTGTCGTCTGCCCCGGAATTTTTTTATTTTAGGTGGTTGTAAATTACATGGGCAGTGTACTTTTTAATGCGTTTTCATTTTTACAGAAAAAACTTAAAGCGCAAAATATTCCTTGTGTAAATGCTGTTCTTGCGTTAGAGGACGGTCAATGTGTAAAAGATCTTTTAGACGACCTGGGAATAGCGCCCCAGGAGATTGAAGGGGTTTTTGTTAACGGGAAGATCGCCCCCCTTGACACCCTGCTCCATGACGGTGACCGGATCGGGGTCCTGCCGCCCGGTACCCCCGGGCCCTATCGACTTCTTTTAGGGCTTGTCTCTTCCCCAAATAAAGAATCAGACAAAAAACCGGACAGCAGCAAATGAAAATAGAAATCAGACTTTTTGCCACGCTTGCTTCCTATGCCGGCCATGGGGAGATGGATTCTGACGGTTGTCTCAGTTTTGATGGCCCTGCCACTATACGGGATGCGGTTCTGCGTTTAGGTGTCCCTGAGCAGGATATCAAGCTGGTGTTTCTCAATGGCGTTGGCGTGTCCCTGGATTCTTCCCTGAAAGACAAAGACCGTGTGGGGATTTTTCCTCCCATTGGGGGGGGATGATGCCAAAGGATCATTCTCTGGAATCCAGGGCACGGATTGAAAAAGACGTCCGGGGTAAAGGCCGGCAGGTTATTTGTGATCAAGACCTTCTGGAATTGTCCCAAATTTTGAATATCCCGTTGCATCAGATGTATCTGCAAAGCATGGAAAAGGGTATTTTGCCTTTGCGTTATCTTCGCAACATGCCTTCCATCACTTTAAAGCAGCAAATCACCCTGCAAACGTCCCAAGTGGCCGTGGTCGGGGCAGGCGGCCTTGGCGGTCATGTCATAGAAGGCCTTTGTCGCCTGGGGATCGGCGGGCTTCACATCTTTGACCCGGACGCTTTTGATGAAACCAATCTCAACCGTCAGGTTTTTGCGGACCAAAATACTTTGGGCAACCCCAAGGTCCAGGTGATGCAGGAATACTGCCGCCTGATCAATCCTGCTGTACAGATTACGGCTCATCAAATTGCGGTGAAGGATCAGAATCAGGATGATCTGTTTGCAGATGTCCAGGTGATTGTTGATGCCCTTGATACCCCAGGTGACAGGTTGACCCTGGCTGCCATTGCCGGCAAATGCCGTTTACCTTTGGTACATGGGACCGTTGCCGGATTCGGGGGGCGGGTGATGGTCATCCACCCCTTGGATGGGCGTATGGAAACGCTTTATGGCGGCCAGGAAAACGCCTGTTCAGCCGAATACCTTTTAGGTACGCCGGTTTTGTCTCCGGCACTTGTTGCATCATTTCAGGTGATGGCTGTTCTCAATATCCTTTTTGGAAAAAATAAGTCCGGAGACAGCCGGATGATCTATGTGGATATGGAGAAGCCGTCCCTGGATCTTTTTGAACTATAAACAGTGTCCATCCAGAAAGACTATTTCTGGATGGACACTTAAATTAACAAATGTGCGACGCAATCAGTCATCAAACAGCGCATTGATAAAGCGTTTTGCATCAAACTCCTGCAGGTCTTCGATGGCCTCACCCACACCGATGTAAGCAATGGGCAGCGCCATGGTGGATGAGACCGCCGCTACAATCCCGCCCTTTGCCGTGCCGTCCAGTTTGGTGACACTCATCTGGGTAAGTCCCACGGCCTTGTGGAAAATATCTGCCTGGGACAAAGCATTTTGGCCGGTGGTGGCGTCAATGACCATCATTACGTCATGGGGCGCGCCCTTGTATTTTTTCTCCACAGAGCGCTTGATCTTCTTTAACTCTTCCATGAGATTTTTTTGGGTGTGCAGCCTGCCTGCCGTGTCAATGAGCACCACATCCGCTCCCCTTGCCATGCCGGCTTCAACGGCATCGTAGGCAACTGCTGCAGGGTCTGCTCCTTCTTTATGCCTGACAATGTCCGCACCGGCACGCTGGGCCCATATTTCAACCTGTTCAATGGCTGCGGCCCTGAACGTGTCTGCCGCTGCAATCAAGACTTTTTTGCCTTCGGCTTTATATTTCATGGCCAGTTTGCCAAGGGTGGTTGTTTTACCGGTCCCATTAACCCCCACCATCATGATGACATAGGGTTTGGCACTGGATGGGTCAGGGGGGGCGGGTTCATGGAAAAGGGTGAGCAACTCGTCCTTGAGCACCTGGCGAAGCTGATCAGCCGTGGATAGACCACGGCTTTTTTTCTTGATCCGCGCCATCATGTCCATGGTGATGTCAATGCCAAGATCAGAGGTGACCAGACGTTCCTCGAGATTATCAAACAAGTCGTCATCTATGGATTTGGCCGAGGAGAACAGTTCTGTGACATCCGTATTTAGAACAGTCCGGGTTTTGGCCAGACCGGATTTGAGTTTTGAGAGCAGTCCTGTGCCGTCGTGGATTTCCGGCGTCCCTTGAATCGCTTCTTCAGTCTGGACGCTTTCCTGGTTTGTATCCGGCTCTATATCTGGTTCTATATCCGGCTCAGGTTCCTTAGCCGGTACCTGATCCTCATCCATGGCGGATTCCACGGGAGAGACCGGTGTTTCCTCCACAAATTCCTTTGCCTCTTTAGATTCATCTGACCGCAAGTCCGGTTCTATGTCTGTTTGCAAAGAAGGCTCCGGTGAACTCGACTCTTCTTCGGGTCTGTTTTCTTCTGAAACGGGTTCTGTCTCAGAGATTTTCTTTTTTTTCTTAAAAAAGCTAAATACCACCCTTGTATCTCCTCATTGGATGTTGATTATGTGCCTTAATCTGCTAATTTTAAATCCTGATTTGCCAATTGGGTAAAATCCGGGTTAATATGTGGCATCTTTTACAATTTTTAGCAGACGCAATCAAGCCTTGGGTCTGTTAAATTAACTTTACTTTCCTTGTCTCACTGGTTAAAAGGAATTAACCATTACAAGTCGTTTAAATTTGGGGATACATTATGGCCGAACAACGCGACGATAAAACTGATCAATTACAAACTGAAATAATTAAATTAAAAACCCAGAAAGACCGCCTACTCAAGGAACTGGATGCCGTCGAGGCGCAGTATGAAAATCTTGATAGCCTTTACCGAAGGTATTTTCCTATTATTTTAGATGGGCTTTCCCAGGATGGAACGGCATTGGGAAACGCCTGCAACCAATTAGGTACGGCCATGCGGAAAAAGGCTTCCCCGGCCAAAATTGAATACATTTTCGGTCAGATCAAGACCGCCATGATCCAGGAAGATATCGGTCCTGCTGTTGCCAAAAAAAAGAAAGGTTTTTTTTCTTCCCTTCGAAAAAATTCATCCGAAGATCAGGTGCTGGACAATTTCAGGCAAAGTTACCAGGAGGTGGTAAATCATTTAAAATCCAACCTTGATAAAAAATATACCAAAAAACTGGAATCCATTACTTCAAATCTGTTTAAGATAGAAGATATACAGGATTTTGAAGGGGTTCGGGAGAATATTTTTTCCCTTATTTTTAATTATATTTCAGAAACCAGCCAGGATCGGGAAAAGGTAAATGCTTTTATCCGGGATATCGTGGCAAGGATTTTTGAAATTGAAAAGAGACTGGCCTCTTCCTATGAGCACACAAGCTCTTTGCTTTCCTCAAATCAGGGTTTTGAATCCATCTTAAATGACGAAATGGCCGGGATCAAAAATTCATTTGATGCGGCTGAAAGCTTAGATGATCTACGGGTAAAGATTTCTACGGGGCTTTCTTCCATTGAAAAGGCATTGCAGAAAAAGCAGAAAGTGGACCAGGCCATCAGTCAGCTGGCTAAAAGAAGCAAGACCTCCTTTACCTCCGGATTTGCAAAACTTAAGCAGGAGTTGCAGGCAGCCACAAAATATTCCGAAGAGCTTGAGAAAAAGCTCAATGAGGATCAGCTGACCGGTGCCAAAAACCGCAGGGCCTATGAAAAGAAAATTGAAGAGGAGATGGACCGGTTCCTTCGGTATAAAAATATTTTTTCCCTTTTGGTCATTGACGCGGATAAGTTCAAAAATATTAATGATACCTATGGACACGCCATTGGTGACAGGTGTCTGCAGGAAATTATTAAACGGACCCGGCCGTTATTAAGAAAAAGTGATATGCTTGCCCGATATGGGGGCGAAGAGTTTGTCGTCATTATGCCGGAGACAGATACAAAGGGCGCAATGAAGGTCGCGGAGAAAATTCGTCAGACCATAGAAAAAATTGAATTCCTGTATAAAGAGGAAGCAGTTAGGGTTACGGTCAGCATTGGCGTTTCCTGTATCAAGGAAGGTGATACGTCTCCAACGGATTTATTTGAACGGGCGGATATGGCTGTATACAAGGCAAAGGAAAATGGTCGAAATCAGGTCATGACACAGTAAAAAATGAAGCTGGAGTAATAATGAACGACAACACTCTGAATATCCCCTCCGACGTGCGGGCCAAAGCCCTTCAAATCATGAATGAGGACAGCATGGAAACCCAGTCAAGACGACGGTTTTCTCCTGAAAAAATAGATATTTTCAATGCCTCACATACCTCTCTTGAGACATTGAATGAATATCGTTTCTTAAAAGATACCGAGGCGGAACGTATGCTGCCCGGAATTATCAATAATCAGGTACAGAAGGTACTTAGAAATCCTAACCCCGATGACAATGCAAAGGCGGGATTTTCAAAGCCGCGACACATCGGTGTCGTTTTTTCCGGCGGCCCGGCCCCGGGTGGGCACAATGTCATTGCAGGCCTCTTTGATGAGATGAAACGTTTCAACAGCGCGTCAAAGATGTTCGGGTTCATTAAAGGGCCTGAAGGGATGCTTGAAAATAGGTACATTGAAATCACTGCAGGGTTGGTGGACACCCATCGGAACATGGGCGGTTTTAACATGATTAAAACCGGGCGGACTAAAATTGATTCCGGCAGCAAAATGGAATTGGCCCTGACTGTATGCAAGGGATTAAAGCTAGATGCATTGGTGATCATTGGCGGGGATGATTCCAATACCAACGCCGCCTTTTTGGCCCAGCATTTTAAATCATCAGGGATAAAAGTCATTGGTATACCCAAAACCATTGACGGCGATATCCAGGTAAAAACAGAAGACGGCAAGGTGTTGTGCGCCACCTCCTTTGGCTTTCATTCTGCGGCCCGGGCCTTTGCACAAAATATTGCCAATCTGAGCAATGACGGCAGCTCAGACATTAAATACTGGCATGTATGCAAGGTCATGGGCCGGGTGGCAAGCCATCTTACCCTGGAGACAGCGCTTCAGACCCATGTGAATGTCGCCTTGATCGGTGAGGAGTTAGCAGACTATGTGGACCAGGAGCGTATGTCCAAGGCACTGGAACAGGGCGGGCAGATGGATTATAACGCCTATGGGATTACCCTGCGCCATCTGTCCCGGGTGATATGTGACATTATTGTCCGGCGGGCCGCCTTCGGAAAAAATTACGGGTTGATGATCATTCCCGAAGGCATCCTGGAATTTATCAATGAAATCCAGGTGTTCATAACGAAACTCAATAAAATCATTGCAGATTATAATAGAATCCATGACCTGGATTTCCACAGGTCATTTCCCTCCCTGAACGAAAAATTGGATTATCTGCGCAGGATTTCCCAGGGCATAATGGACAAGGGGCGGTTTCCCATATGGAATATCCGGGACGATGAGCTGTTCAATCAACTGCCACGATTTTTCAGGGAAGGGCTTTTGGTGGAAAGGGATCTTCACGGCAATTTCCAGTTCTCCCAGGTCAAAACCGAGAAGATCATCATGGATATGGTTAAAGAGTATCTGGACGCACTTCGGGAGCAGGGGTGCTACAAGGTTGGTATTCTTCGGGATGACTATGTTTCGCTCATGGATGATGCGGGCATGGATCCGGACCTGTTTGCCCCGGCATTGTTTAAAAACCCCCAGGATAAATATGTGCTGGTCAAACCGGATATTATCTCCCTGAAAACCCTGAAACTTGCCCTGGTCCATGCGGGTATGCTGGATGACGAAGAAGAGACACCTCCGGTTTTTATAAATATATTTAGAAAGTCCCAGGCTGATTTTAATCTCCAGACTCATTTTTACGGGTATGACGGCCGGGGCACCGATCCAACCTATTTTGACTGTTGTTATGCGTACAATTTAGGGCTTACGGCTTTTCATCTTATTGCAGGGGGTGCCACAGGCCAGATGGCGGCCATTATCAACCTGGAAAAAGACTTTGAGCAGTGGCAGCCGGCCGGCATTCCCATTGCCCGGCTCATGCACCTTGAGGAACGCAAAGGGCGCCTGGAACTGGTCATGGAAAAAAGCATTGTTGACCTGGAATCCAACGCCTTTAAGGTCTTCAAGGCGATCAGGGAGGATTGGGTGGCGGCCTGTGCATGTCCTGACCGGTTCAGAAATCCGGGGGCCATCGGATTTTCCAACGAGATGGAAGAGGACCGGCCTTTAACGCTCCGACTCAACGCCTTGCAATCCTAAAGAACAGATTTGATATTGCCGGGAGTCGGATACCATGCTTACATGATATAGACCGGGCCCCTGTCGGGCCCGGTTCGTTGTTATCAGACCCGTCCGCTTTGATTATACACTTTGACACTGATAACTATTTTATACAGTAAGGTCAAAACGAACAGGCCCAGGGCCGTGATTCCGGCACAAATGGCCAGTTCATGATGGCTGGGGCTGTATTCCGTGACATGGTGCAGCGGTGAGGGCACAAATCCCCCTGAAATCATTCCCATTCCCTTATCTATCCAGGTGCCGGCAAACAGAGCTGCACAGGCAACGCCCAGGGTGATTTCGTTTTTCCTTAAGGCCGGCATCAAAAGTATACATGCAGCCGTTACCATAAGCACCACCGACGACCACATCCAGGTTACCAGACCTGTTTTTCCGTCAAGGCCGGCATACAGATAAAGAAAATGGGCCTTGTGGGACGGAATATTTGAGTAAAATATCACAAATACCTCACAGACCATGAAAAAAAGATTGACCACCAGGGCGTAGGCCGCAATGACAGCCAGTGACTGGATCGCCTTTTTGCCCGGATCAAAATCACTTATCTGCCGAATCACCAGGCTAAGCAGGATGAGCAGGGCAGGGCCTGAGGCAAAGGCAGATGCCAGAAAACGCGGGGCAAGGATCGCTGTAAGCCAGAATCCCCTGCCGGGAAGACCGCAATAAATAAATGCGGTCATGGTATGGATGGACACTGCCATGGGGATGGAAAGGTAGATCAGGGGTTTAGTCCATTTTGCAGGCGCCACCCCGTTTTTTTCAGCCTCCAGCAGCTTCCAGCCAATGATGATATTGAGCAAAAGGTAACCGGACAATACATTACCGTCCCAGAAAAGCATGGACCAGGGTGTGGGATAAAGAAAAATGTTTAATGCCCGCATGGGCTGTCCCAGGTGGACAAGCAGGTATGACAGGCACATGACAATGGATGCCACGGCCAGAAATTCCCCTAAAATCGTAATTTTGCCGAATGTTTTGTAATCATGGAGATAATAGGGAAGCACCAGCATGATGCCGCCGGCCGCCACCCCCACCAGGAAGGTCATTTGCGCCGTATAAAACCCCCAGGACACATCCCGGCTCTGGCCTGTGACCATAAGGCCGTGGTTCAGCTGATCCAGGTAAAACAGGCCGCCGACAGCCATGACCGCTACAAGCCCCCCCATCCACATCCAATAGTTCCGATTTCCCTTTAATGCCAGTTCAAGCATGGATAATTCCTTTCAAAAAAGATTCATACCAGGACGCAACGGTCATCTTTATACAGGAATGGTCTAAATTTTGTCTAAATCGGGACAACGAATTTTTTAAAGAAAATGCCACGGTGCCAACCGGCGGGGTAACGCGTATATCAACTCTATGGGATATTTTTCATTAAATCCAGGGTCTGGGGGCTTAAGGGGCAGTCCATCTCTTTCATTCTTTTTCGGCACGCCATAAATGTTTTATTGGCAAGACCATATTGTCCGTCCGCCAGGAAAAGACAGATCAGTTCCCGGTACATGGATTCATCAAATGGATCTGCTTTAAGAAAATTTTGTGCATACATAATACTTGACTCCATATCCTTGGTCTTTCGGCACAACACCGTAAGCATGCGGCAGAGTCTGCAATAAAGCGCTTTGGTTTCATCCTGGAGTCGGATACACCAGTCCTGGTAAGGTCCGTCCTTAAGAAATGGACCAATGTATAGCTGTTCTGCCTTTCTGCCAAGGTCAAAGGCGGCCTTGGGTGTTGTTTTTTCTGTTCCTATGGCTTTGTCAGCCATTGAGCGGAATTGTATCAGATCCAGATTTCCCCCGGGGCCCAGAGATAGTGTGTAATGATCATTTTTACGCTGGATATATGCGGATGGAGCGCGCGGCGGCAGGCCCGGTTCCAGAAGCTTGCGCAATTGGCTCATGGCGGTGTTGAAACGTTTGCCTGTTTTCTCCGGGTTTTGGTCCGGCCAGAGCATTTCCACGAGTACATCCTTGGGAATAAATCCCCGGGATTGATGTACGGCCAGGTATTGAAATAAGATAAGGGCTTTGGAGCCTGGCCATTGGCCGTGTTCAATCTCCCGGCCTTCCACAAATACCCGGAACCGGCCTAACATTTGGATTTGCAGCACTTGCCGGGACGGGGCCGGTTCGAGCCGAGTACCAAGGGTTTTAAGATAGAATGAAAAGATTGTCCCGGGCCTGCACTCAGCCATGACCTGAACCAAACCGCCGGCCTCTGCCAGCACAAGCCGGTCAAATTGTTTTTTCCTGGCAATGGCAAGCCCTTTTTGAAAATGGCGCCAGGCCGCCTCTTTTTGACCCAGGGCATGGCAACACTCGGCATCCATGAGCCAGGCTGAGCACAGATACCAGGGTCCCGGCTTCAGGTGTTTTCGGGCCCGGGACAGACAGGCCCTGGCATCTTCAAACGCGTTGCAAACCATGAAGATCCGGGCATGGGTGATCGCAATAATGGCTTCTGTCATGGGAAGGCCATATCCCTTGATAACATTTAAGGCCCGGGTGGCCTGTGAACGGGCATCGGTAATATTGTCTGCGGCCAGGCTGATTTTCGCCATAAGGTCCAGGGCATTGGCCATTCCCCAGCGGTTTCCAGGCTGTCGGAAAATTTCAAACGCTGTGTCTGCATGGGTTTGGGCGGTATCCAGTTGTCCTAAACCCAGATGGTTTTCAGACCGTGAAAGAAAAAGCCAGCCATTCTGGCTGTCCCGCAAATGGATTTTTTTTGCCACCCGGATCCCTTTTTCAGCAAAGGCCACGCCTGTTTCATATTTCCCCAGCAGGCAATCCGTGGCAGAAGCATGGTAATAGGCCAGGGGAAGAAACGCTTCCAGCCCTGCCGACGCGCACCGGGAGATTAAATCCAGGTTCACTTCCATGGATTCCTCGAAATCCCCCCGGATATAGAGGATATAAGTCCTTGAGATATCCATGGCGGCAATGGCGGTGATTTGTTCAAATTCAGGGAGATTTTCGATAAAAATTCTGGCCTGGGACTCATACGTTTGCGCATCGTGTAAGTCCCCGAGTACGGCACAAAAAAAAGATAAATACATAACCGCCAGGATATAGGTGGCGGGATCAGCCTTGGCCTCATCCAGGACTTGGACCATCAGCCCCCTGGCTTCCGGGATATGTCCGGTGTAATAATATTGGGCCCCTAAATCTACCAGGCATTTGGCCACATACGCATCCGAGTTGGACTCCCTGAGGATTCGGCAGGCCGCAGTGAGGCAGGCAATGGATTTATCCGGCCGGCTGAAGTAGGAGTGTTGTTTGGCCTCCATGAACAGAAGCCTGGGATTTGCTGCAATGATTTTTTTAGGAATTTTTTGAAGACAGTTCCTGACAAACCTGATTTTTCCCTGGGCCAGAAATTCCAGTTCAAACGCCATCATAAAACGAATCGCCTCATCATAGGCATGGGCATCTATGTAATGGACCAGAGCCATATTATTTTCCCGGGCCTCCATAAGACCGGCAATGTCCAGGTGAAATTGTTTGATCTTAGATTCTGTATGGGTTTGATATAGTTTTTTTAAAAGGAAATCACGGAAGAGATGGTGATAATGAAAAACAGTCTTGTCTTCGTCTATGGGGAACACCATTAGATGTGCAGCCATCATCCGGTCAAAACGGCTTTTGGAATCTTTACTGCTGAAAATGTGGTCACACACGGTTGTGTCCATGGGATCCATGAGGGCTGTTCTGACCATGAACTGCTGCATGTCAGGCGGCTGGGTTTCAAACAGGTTTTCCTCCAGGAAATCAAACATATGATATTTAGACATGCCGGTATTCATGGTTTCGGGGTAGGGCAATGCGCTGCTCTGTTTTTCAAGGGTTGCACCAAACAGAATCAAGCCGGCTGCCCAACCGCCTGTCTTGTTGTGAAGGGCTGATAACGTTTTTGCCCCTGGTTCCTGGTTATGTATCCGGGAAAAAAGGGCGGCGGTCTCATCAAGGGAAAACACCAGATCGGATTCATGGATTTCCAGGATCTGCTGCCGCACCCGCAGATTAGACAATTTTAAAGGCGGATCGGTCCGCGATATGAGAACAAACCGGACATGGTTCGGCAGTCGCTTTAGAAGAAATTCCATACACGAATGAATACTCAAAAAGCCGGGGACATCATTTTTTCCGGTAGAGCCTAAAAGGTGGTAATCATCCAGAATAATAAAAAGTTCTTTGTCCGTCCTTGATTCCAGTGCTTTGATAAGTCCCAGGAGCATGGCCTCGGGCTCACCTGTGGAACTTTCGTTATATCCGTTTTCAAAAAGCGCATCCCCAATGCCGGGGTAATTTTTTTCCAGCCCCCGGATCAGATACCCGGTGAAGGTGGTGATGTCCCGATCAAACCGATCCAGGCGATACCAGACCAGGCCCCGGTTCCGGGAAGACGGGTCCGATAGCGCCTGGGCCACCATTGTCGTTTTACCGTATCCGGCCCCTGCTGTGACCAGAATCAGGCGATTTCCTTCAAGGTTTTTCAGTTTCCGGATCAATCGCTGCCGTTTCAGTAGATTGCCCAGGTGGGGCGTAGTTAGTTTTGATTCCAGAATATCCATTTTTAATCCATTCATGACTGAAAACAAAAAACATTTCCGGGTAGAGGCATCGGTTGCCCGACGCCTCTACCCGGAAGTATTAATTAGACTGCACCCGGCCAGGTTTATATCTTAAATGTTCCAACCATTTCGTTTAGCTGTTCAGCAAGCTTAGACAGCTCCACAGCATTGGTTCCTACCTGATGGCTTCCGGTCTTCATTTCATTGGCCGCCTGACTGACCTCGGTAATATCTTTTGTCACTTCTCCTGCTACAGTAGACGTTTGATTCACATTTTCACTTACTTCCTTTATCCCTTGAGCCGCCTGGGCTACATTATTTGCGATCTCCTGGGTTGTTGCAGATTGTTCTTCTATCGCTGTGGCGACAGTTATTACAATTTCATTGATTTCATTTATAATACTAACAATGGAGTTGATTGCAGTAACAGATTCATTTGTTGTTGTTTGAACAGCGGTTATCTTGTTATCTATTTCACTTGTAGCTTCTGCTGTCTGCTGCGCAAGTACTTTAATCTCTCCTGCAACAACGGCAAAACCTTTGCCTGCGTCACCTGCTCTTGCCGCTTCAATTGTAGCATTCAAGGCAAGGAGATTGGTTTGTTCTGAAATTTTTGCAATGGTTTCTGTTACCTTATTGATCTCAGATGCACTTTTCCCAAGCTCGCCCATTTTTTGAGAAACTTTTTTTGCAGCTTCAACGGCTGCGTTTGTCGTTTCACTGCCCTTGGCTGTGTTATTTGCAATTTCATTTATGGTGGAAGACATTTCCTCGGCAGCGGAAACAATCATCTGGATATTGGCAGTGGTTTGCTCAGCTGCAGCAGCCACAGTATTTATATTTGTAGCCATTTCGTCTGCTGATTCCGATACGCTCTCTGCTTTTCCCGCGGATTGTTCAGAATTTGTGGAAATCTGCTCTGAAACAGATAAAAGCTCTTCGGCTGAAGATGTCAATGTCTGAGTTGTTTGAAAAATATTCCGGATCATTTCCTGTAAACTGGCTGACATGGTGTTCAAAGAAGTTGACAGATTTCCCATTTCATCACCCTGCCTGACGTCAAGGGATTGCGTGAAATCCCCTTCCGCCATTGTTTTTGCAAACGAGATACCTTTTATCAGCGGAGTCGTGATGCTTTTAGCAACAAAATACCAGATCATCGTTACCAGGACCAGAGCGATAACGATGACTGGAATCTGAATATTCTTTTTTTGTGCGTTAATCTCCTGGATCCTGTTATTGGTTGCATTAAATTCTTTAATCGGCATCCCTGCAACAATAATCCAGTCCCAGGGTTTAAAGTACATAAGCCTTGTTATTTTTTCAACCTCACCCTTGCCGTCTTTGGTTTCCCACAGATATCTCATTGCGCCGACACTGTCCTCTGGCAGGGTATGTGCGGTTTTGATTATATTTTTTATCGGGAAGGAACCGTTCCCGGACTGGTAAGCAAGGATATTTTCTCCATCCTTTTTACCTTGGTGTGAGATGACATAGTTGCCTTGGGAATCAAGAACATAAACATATCCGGTTTTACCGATTCTTGTGTTCATGACCGCTTCTCTCAGGCTGGTAACGCTTTCCTGGGGGATACCCACATAAAGAACGCCCACAACGTAATTGTTGTCATCATATATCGGTTCGTAAGCTGTGATATACCATCTGTCAACGACAAAAGCCCGGCCTTTAAATGTTTTTCCATTAAGCACTTCTTTGATGACCGGATTTGGTTTCCCGTCAGGATTGATTGCGGGAATATAAGTTCCTACCGCTCTTTTTCCATCTTTTTTTACAACGTTTGTCGCAACCCGCAACATGCTTCCCGATGCGTTCAGGCGTTGAAATATCGTACATGTCCCCCCGACCAACGATTTGACTTTATCAACAATTGACGATTCTTCCAACATATCGTCTGTTTTTCCGATCCATTCTCCACCGACAATAACCTTGGGAAGTGAAAATGATTGTTGCTCTTTTGTATATTGATTCATTGCCTGCCATTCAATGGCTTCATTGGACAATTCTACAGAGCCTTGTTGCTTCATGATATCCCGAGCAACGTTTAAAGAGCTGTTAACTACTTTTTGAACCTGTTCCTGACTGGTTTTGCAGGTTGAATAGACGCCTTTCACCAGATGTTCGAAGTTTGCAATATTCAGGTTTGAGGTTTCGTGCCTTACAGTTTTTGCCGTTTGGGCATCCTGGAAAAAAGAAATAAGAGAAATTAAAA
>Ga0193963_1001011_pt1 | contig 14242 bp, 12 predicted proteins | sample FB_6_MG_FD_140359 | JGI IMG/M metagenome (GOLD analysis project Ga0193963, IMG submission 140359) | Microbial mat bacterial communities from the Broadkill River, Lewes, Delaware, United States - FB_6_MG | ecosystem: Environmental > Aquatic > Freshwater > River > Microbial mats | place: USA...
ACAGGAACCTGGATTGCCTCCATGCTCTCCACCAATTTTCTTAAAAGTTTTTTCGGTATCTTTTTGTACTATGTGGCCACCCAGATGCTCATGGGAATGAAACCCAAACCCACCCGGGACATCCCCGGCACAACCGGTATCTTTGCGGCGGGCAGCATCATCGGCGTCTTTTCAAGCCTTGTGGGCATTGGCGGCGGTACTCTGTCCGTGCCGTTTTTGAGCTGGTGCAATACCAAAATCCACAAAGCCATCGGCACATCCGCAGGCATCGGGTTCCCCATTGCCGCAGCCGGTTTTTTAGGGTATGTGATCAACGGGCTTGGTACCCCGAACCTGCCGCCTTACTCCCTGGGGTTTGTCAACCTTGGCGCCCTGGCAGGCATTGTTGCCGCCTCGGTACTCACGGCACCCATTGGTGTGAAACTTGCCCACAATTTGCCCGTTGACAAGCTCAAACGTGTATTTGCCGTGCTGCTTTATGCGGTGGGAACAAAGATGCTGATCTCTGTGTTCTGGTGATTTTATTTTGAGCATGGGCCTTAGCCCCGCTTCTTCGAACGAAAAAAGGAGGATAATCCACAGATTATCCTCCTTTTTTTTTATGGATACCGGGAAATGGTATTTTCTCGGCTTTGTACTTTACTTATACAGCGGTTAGCCCTTGAAGGTCGCTTTGAACTGAGCCAGAGCACCACCGATTTGCAGAGTGGGGATCACGTCTGTGTCAAAAGCACGTTCCAGCGGAAGTTTTTCGCCATTGACTTCAAGGAACAGATCGCCGGCCAGGTCTGTGGCATCAAAAGATACCGTGTCGCCCTGGGTGATCTTGTCGTAGTCAGCCGGGTTCTTAAAGGTCATGGGAACAATACCGAAGTTAACCAGGTTGGCCACATGGATACGAGCAAAAGTCTTGACAATAACCGCGCGGATGCCAAGCCATCTTGGGCAAAGCGCTGCATGCTCACGGGAACTTCCCTGACCGTAGTTTTCAGCACCAACGATGATGCCTTCTCCGCCAGCATCTCTGTGAGCCACAGCGCGTTCGGCGAAAGTGCTGTCAACCTGGTTGTAAGTTGCCTGCATTGCATACTCTTTAACATTGGAGCGCAGGGGCAGGAATACACCGGCAGGCTGGATATCATCAGTACTGATATTGTCTCCAAGCTTAAGCAGAACTTCGCCTTTCACAACGTCGGGCAGAGGCGTGAATTCAGGCAGAGCCATGATGTTGGGTCCACGAACAACGCCTTCGGACTTATCGGCTTGATCCGGCATGATGAAAGAGCCGGTGTCGATAACAGGCGGAATAACGTTGATGGCAATGTCTTTTTCTTCCGGAACGGTGATTACACCGGTCAGGGCACTGGCAGCTGCAACAAGCGGGCTGATCAAGTGACACTGTGCATCGTCTGTACCTGAACGTTTCGGGAAGTTCCGGTTGAAAGTTCTCAGAGTGAGGCCTTCACTTGGGGGGGAACCGCCCTGGCCGATGCAGGCGCCGCAACCGTTTTCCATGATTCTGACACCGGAGTTAAACATCATTGAGATGTAACCTGCGTCGGCAAGCTGCATGGCAACGGATCTGGAACCCGGATAGAGCATGGTGTCAACTTTGACACGTTTGCCTTTAAGTGCTTCTGCAAAGGTAGCAATGTTTTCAAAGGAGCTGTTGGTACAAGAACCGATACAAACCTGGTGAATTTTAGTTCCGGCATGATCTTTAACTTTTTCAACATTACCCGGAGAGGGGTAGATGGCGATCAGCGGTTCGATTTCAGACAGATTAATATTAATTTCAGCATCATAGGAAGCGCCTTCGTCAGCAGACATTTCGGTGTAGTCACCACCGCGTTGACGACTTTCCAGGAATTCTTTGGTTCTTTCATCACTTGGGAAGATAGAGGTGGTTGCACCCATTTCAGCGCCCATGTTGGTGATGGTGGCGCGTTCTGTCAGAGACAGGGTTGCAACGCCGGGACCTGCATACTCAAAGATAATGCCCTTGCCGCCTTTTACGGAAACAATTTCAAGCATCTTTAAGATGACATCCATGGCCATACAATTTTTGGCCAGCTTACCGGTCAGGTTAACCCTGGTAACATTCGGCATGGGCATGGTGTACATGCCTGTAGCCATTGCCAGTGCAACGTCATATCCGCCAGCACCCATGAAAATTGCACCTGCGCCACCAGCATTTACAGTATGGCTGTCAGCACCAATACCTGTCATACCAGGCTTAACAAAGTTTTCCATATTGGTGAAATGACAGATACCGGTTCCCGGTGGTGAAAAGATGATGCCAAGTTTTGCGGCAACAGTTCTCAAGTATTGATGGTCATCGGGGTTTCTGAAACCGGATTGAAGCATACTATGGTCAACAAAGTTTACAGAAAGGGGCTTTACCTTATCTACGCCCATGGCTTCCAGCTGAAGCATACACATGGTGCCGGTAGCGTCCTGTGTGAAAGCCTCATCGATCTTGATTTTGATCAATTCTCCGGGGGCCGGCAATGCAGCCGGTTCAACCAAGTGGTCTTTAAGGATTTTGTGTGTTAAACCTAAAGCGCTCATTTTACCTCTCTTCGTTTATGGTTATGATCAATGCCTCGATCCAAACGGAATTTTTGAAAGCACATGAAACATACTTTCATCCCCCTTAAGCCGAGGACTCAAATTCTTATCTTTGGTAGTACGATTGTCTGAGCTGTAAGTACGCCAATCATGTTTTTAGGATAGTAAGATGCTTTTTGTCAAGAAATATTAAATATGTTAAACTTAGTTGGTATTAATTATAAAACTTTATGGATTTGTATTGAAAATCCGGTGGCGGTTCCTGATTGATTATTCGTCATTGGGATATGCCATGAGAAGACGGTTTTTAGGCGTGATCTGCTCAGGAATCTTTTTTGTCATCACTGTATACCCTTTGTAAGTCAGCTTAAAAGCCCGTGTGGCATCCACGGCCAGAGGGCCGTCCATCCAGCCTTCAAGGCCGCCTGTGTCGCAGGCGTCAAGATCATGGCAACATGGCAGCACCGCAAGTTTTGCCCTTGCCGACAACGCTTTTTCGATCACCGTATCTGTAAGCGTGCCACAGGCATGTACGGATACGACAATATCCTGGGAAGATAGGTCTGCCTGCTCAAGGGGCATTTGCCTGAAAAGAATTCTATCCTTTAACCGGGGCCATGTCTTGATTAAATTTTGGGACAGCGTGTCGGCATTTTGGGGAATATGCGTGTCAATGGCAAGGGCGTTGGGCGAGGTATCATCTAGTAATAGTAACATATGGGAGACCAGACCGTGGCCGCAGGCCAAATCAACTACTCTGCCACCCCGGAAAACCCTTCTGATTCGCTTTGCCACTTCCCATGCTTCGTAAAGTTCTTTTCTCGGCAGCGTCTGGGACCGGCATACCGCCCTTGCAATTTTATCAAAAAGGGTATCTTTGGGAAATAACGCCTGCTGATGTATGGTGAGCCTGTTTTTAGAGGATTTTTTCATATCGGAATGCACAATACAAAGATGCATGTAAAAAAACAAGGGGCCGAAATCCGGCGGGCTTTAAGGCTTTATTGGCTTTTTACTCTTGTCCCGGCGTATGGCCTGTCAGCAATATCTTGAAAAAAACTATCCCGATATGGTAATTTAGTCGGTTATAGAAATATGCTTGCATCTGAAACTTGTGATGCAGGCATTTGCTTTTTTAAAATAAGGATTTAATTTATGCCGCTGCTCAAAGAACGCCGGAAAACCCGGCAGATAAAGGTGGGATCACAACCCGTGGGCTCCGGGGCACAGGTTTCGGTTCAGTCCATGACCAACACCCAGACCCAGGATGTGCAAGCCACGGTAAATCAGATATTGTCCCTGGAAAAGGCCGGGTGCGAAATTGTCCGGGCAGCCGTGCCGGATATGGAGGCGGCCAAGGCTTTAAAAGAAATTAAAGCGCAGATTCACATCCCCCTGATTGCCGATATTCATTTTGATTGGCGTTTGGCCATTGCTTCGGCTGAATCCGGTGTGGATGGGCTGCGGATTAATCCGGGAAATATCGGCACGGCCGACAAAATAAAAGCCGTGGTGGACTGTGCCAAGGCCTACAAGCTTCCCATCCGCATCGGGGTAAACGGCGGATCCTTGGAAAAAGAGATTGAGAAGCAATACGGTGTGACAGCCCGGGGCATGGTGGAAAGTGCCCTTGCCAATATCCGGATTCTGGAGGATTTGGGATTTTATGATATTAAGGTATCCCTGAAAGCTTCGGATGTGGAACGTACTGTGGAGGCCTATCGAGCGCTTTCACCGTTGACCGACGTGCCTCTTCATGTGGGGGTTACCGAAGCTGGTGGCCTTTATGCCGGCATCACCAAGTCCGCCATCGGTATTGGTATGCTGCTGTCCGAAGGCATCGGGGACACCATCCGGGTCTCCTTGACCCGGGACCCGGTGGAAGAGATCCGTACCGGGTTTGAAATTTTACGGGCATTGGGTCTGCGGCAGCGGGGGCCGGAGCTGATTTCATGCCCCACCTGCGGGCGGTGTAAAATAAATTTGTTTAAAATTGCCGAACAGGTAGAAAAAGCTTTACTTGAGCGCTCAGCACAGATTAAAGTTGCCATTATGGGATGCGCGGTCAATGGTCCGGGAGAAGCCAAAGAAGCGGACATCGGTATTGCCGGTGGTGACGGCAAGGGGATTTTGTTTAAAAAGGGAAAAGTTATCCGCAAAATTGATCAGGCGTGTCTTGTGGATGAATTGATAAAAGAGATTGACGCAATGACCTTAAATGCGGAGGAAATAAATGGGAAAGAAAGTTAAAACTGCCATCACCCCCACAAGGGAAGAAGATTATTCCCAGTGGTACCAGGAGGTGGTAAAAGCCTCGGACATGTCGGAAAATTCGCCGGTCCGCGGATGCATGGTGATTAAACCCTGGGGATTTGCCATCTGGGAGAACATCCAGCGCCAGATGGATGCCCTGTTCAAGGAAACCGGGGTAAAAAACGCCTATTTCCCATTATTTATTCCCCTAAGCTACCTTGAAAAAGAGGCCGAGCATGTGGACGGCTTTGCCAAGGAGTGTGCCGTTGTCACCCATCACAAGCTGGAAAAAGGCGAAGACGGCCGGCTTGTACCGGCGGGGGAGCTGGCCGAGCCATTAATTGTCCGGCCCACATCCGAAACCATTATTGGTGAGTCCATGTCCAGATGGACCTCATCCTACCGGGATCTGCCCATTCTTTTAAACCAGTGGGCCAATGTGGTGCGCTGGGAAATGCGTACGCGTATGTTTCTGCGCACCAGTGAATTTTTATGGCAGGAAGGGCATACGGCCCATGCCACCAAAGATGAGGCCATGGAACGTACCCTTCAAATGCTGGAAGTTTACGCCAAATTTGTTGAGGAGCGGCTGGCCATGCCGGTCATCAAAGGCCGTAAGAGTGAATCCGAACGGTTTCCCGGGGCGGATGACACCACCTGTATTGAAGCCATGATGCAGGATAAAAGAGCGCTTCAGGCCGGCACCTCCCATTTTTTGGGCCAGAATTTTGCCAAGGGCTCCAATATCAAGTTCCAGAATGAAGCGGGCCAGGAAGAGTATGCATGGACCACGTCCTGGGGAACATCCACCCGGATGATCGGCGGCATGATCATGGTGCATTCCGATGATGACGGTCTGGTGGTTCCGCCCCGCATTGCCCCGGCCCATGTGGTGATCCTGCCCATTATTAAGAAGGGGGCTGACAATTCAAGTGTTCTGGAAAGCGCTGAAGCCCTTAAAGCTGCCCTAAGACAACAGACCTATTACGGTCTGCCCGTGGAAGTGGAGATCGACAGCCGGGACATCGGCGGTGCCAGGGGTTGGGATTGGGTGAAAAAAGGCATTCCGGTGCGTGTGGAACTGGGTCCCAGGGACATTGAAAATAACAGTGTGTTCATGGCTCGCAGGGACACCGGTGAGAAAAAGGGGATCAATCGAGAAGAATTTCTAAATACCATAGCCGATATTCTGGATGACATCCAGAATACTTTGTTTCAACGAGCCCAAGCCTTTCGGGAAGCCAACACCTTTTCCATTGATGAAAAAAAACAATTTTATGATCTGTATAAAAAAACCAAAGGGTATAACAATGGCGCGTTTGTTCTATCCCACTGGTGCGGATCAGGGGAGTGTGAAGAAAAAATAAAACAGGATCTGTCCGTAACCATTCGGTGCATTCCCTTTGACAGCCCTGACGAAGAGGGTACCTGTATTTGCTGTGGTGCAAAAAGTGATCGACGGGTCCTGTTTGCCAAGGCTTACTAACAGCTATGGGCTGACCTGGCTTTTTCACCGTGGTTCAGCCCACAACAACAGTTGAAAGCGCTGTGTAGCTTCGACAGACTTTCTTATAAAAAAAAGCTTAAAACAAAGCAACAACTGGTAGGATAAAATGATTCGAATCACCGACATATTGGACAAAATTTATGAATATAGTCCAGATGCGGATGTCTCGCTCATTGACCGGGCTTATATTTATTCAGCTCGGGTTCATGAAGGCCAGGTCCGGCTCTCGGGAGAACCTTATCTGTCCCATCCCCTGGAGGTTGCTAATATTCTGGCCGACATGAAACTGGACATGGAGAGTATTTCTGCCGCCCTGCTTCATGATGTGATTGAGGACACCCCTGCCACCAAAGAAGATATTTCCGATATGTTTGGCCCCGGGGTTGCGCATATTGTGGAGGGCGTGACAAAGCTGTCCGCCCTGCATGCGGCCACCAAGGTGGCCCAGCAGGCAGAATCCCTGCGTAAAATGATCCTTGCCATGGCAGATGATATCCGGGTGGTACTCATCAAGTTGGCAGACCGTCTGCACAATATGCGGACACTCAAATACCACAAAAAACCTGAAAAGCAGGCTGCCATCGCCCAGGAAACCCTGGATATCTATGCACCCATCGCTGCTCGTCTTGGCATCTTCTGGATTAAAAATGAACTGGAAGAGATGGCCTTTTTTTATACCCTGCGTGAAGAGCATGATCGTATTCTGGCCTTGGTTGATAAGGCCAAGGACGAGCAGGAAGCATATATTAACGAGGTTTCAACCTCCCTGCACTATAAAATGGATGAGATGGAGCTGCCCTGCCAGATCACGGGACGGTTTAAATCCTTTTACTCCATTTACCAGAAAATGTTGTCCCAGGGTCTTGAGTTTGATGATGTGTATGACATCATTGCCTTTCGAATTATCCTGGACACCGTGCCCCAGTGTTATGCTGCCATGGGGGCGGTTCACTCCATGTGGAAACCTATCTATTATAAAATAAAGGACTATATCGGCAATCCCAAGCCAAATATGTACCAGTCCATTCATACCACGGTAGTCGGTCCTAAAGGCGAGCGCGTGGAAATCCAGATCAGGACCCATGAAATGAATCGGGTGGCGGAATCCGGCATTGCTGCCCACTGGTCATACAAGGAAGGCTCCAAGATTGACGAAAACACCGGCGAACTGTTTGCCTGGATCCGGAATCTTGTGGAGAACCAGGAAAATCTCAAAGATCCGGATGAATTCTTGGAAAATGTTCGCATAGATCTCTATCCCGGTGAAATTTATGTGTTTACCCCGGCAGGAGAGATCAAAACACTTCCCAAAAAAGCCACATCCGTTGACTTTGCCTACCGGATTCACACGGAGGTTGGCGCCCAGTGTACAGGTGCCCGGGTCAACGGCAAGCTTGTCCCCCTGTCCCATGAACTGCGCACCGGTGATACCATTGAAATCATAACCACCAAAGGGCACAACCCCAGCCGGGACTGGCTCAACTTTGTTAAAACCGTCAAAGCAAAGACAAAAATCAGGGCCTATATCAATGCCAGAGAAAGGGAGCGAAGCTATTCCCTGGGACGGGAAATGTGCGAGAAAACATTTAGAAAACGCAGTCAGAATTTTAATGCCCTGATCAAATCCGGTGATATCGGCAGGGTGGCAGACGCATTGGGTTTCAAGACGGTTGACGACCTGATCGCCCATGTGGGATTCGGACAAATGACAGCGCTTCAGGTGTTGAAACGGGCTGTCCCCGATTTTGAAAAAGATTCAGATGATGCCGTCATTGAAAAAACAATTTCCAAACCTGCGGAAAAACCGACCACCGGGGTTATTGTCAAAGGACTCAATGATATTCTGGTCAAGTTTTCAAAATGCTGTAATCCTTTGCCCGGAGATCCCATAATCGGATATATCACCCTGGGCCAGGGGGTCGCCATCCACCGGAAGAATTGCCTTAATGTTTTAAAAATGAGCAGTGAAAGGATTATTGACGTCGAATGGGCCAGTGGTATTAAGGAATCATACCCTGCGTCCATCAGCATCAAGACAGACGATCGCCCCGGCCTTCTGGCCGACATTGCTGCTGTCATTTCCAAGGCCGGTATTAATATTTCAAACGCGCACTCGGAAACATCGGACGAGGGGATTGGCGTTTTTTATTTCACCATCATGGTGGAAAGTTCCGAGCAGCTCAAAAAAGTCATGGCGGAGCTTCGCCGGGTGAAAACCGTTAACGATGTTAGGCGGATCGTCACTGGAGAGGCTTAATTCGGAGCCCGGAAAAAATAAATTCCGCTGCTTTTTAATGCAGGGTCGCTTTGCGGGCAGCGTTCAAAAATTGTAATATCGTTGTTTCTTCATCATTTCCTAACTAAAATTTTGAATAATTGGGTATACAACAAAGACTTTTTGATTATGGTCAAGATAGTCGGATTCAATTTAATCGAGTAGGAATTTTCATCCCTAATCGCCCGCGCCAAGGGTGATCATTCAGTCGGTACGGCTCGACTTTAACATTAACCTTTAACCTGGAATATTATGGTAAACGTCTTCAAGTTACCAGCCCCCGCCGAAAGACCGGAAAGGAAATGTCCGGTACCCCACCTCCTTGCTCTCGATCAACACCTGAATCAACCCCATCTTGATTTTAAAATTTTATTTTAATGTGGAGATCTGTATGAAAAAAATCTTTATCCTGGATACCAACGTCATCCTTCATGACAGCGGATGCATTCATCAATTCAAAGACAATGATATTTACATTCCCATTACGGTTATTGAGGAGCTGGATAAATTTAAAAAAGGGAATAATGTCATTAATTGCAATGCCCGGGACTTTTTAAGGACCTTGGATGCTTTGTCTAATGATACAATGCTCAACGGCGGGGTACCCATTGATAACGGAGAGGGCAGTATTGCCATTCGGCTGGACAGCGCTTTGGATCCCATAATTAAAAACAATTTTAATGAGATTACCCCGGATGTCAGGATCATAAACATCGCCTATGCCATTGCCAAAGAGAACGGTTTCAAGAATGTGGTTTTTGTAACCAAGGATGTAAATTTGCGCTTGAAAGCCCGGTCCATCGGTTTAAAAACCGAAAATTACAACTCCCAGTATGTTGAAAACATCTCGGAGATGTACACGGGTATGAAGGTGGTAAATAACATTGGCTCCCAGATACTGGACGAACTGTACCAGAAACCTTATGAAATCCACACCGAAAGCCTGGGGGAAGATGTTACGCTTTTTGCCAATGAAAATGTGATATTGAAAAACGGATCCAAATCCGCCCTGGCTTATTTTGACGGCGCAAGCCGGACCGTTAAATTGATTCAGCCCAGAATATGCTACGGCATCAAACCCCGGAACTCGGAGCAGGCATTTGCCCTGAATGCCATGCTCAATCCGGATATATCCCTTGTTACCATCTCCGGCAAGGCCGGTACCGGAAAAACCCTGCTGGCCCTGGCCGCTGCCCTCGCTAAAAAACAGTTCTACCGCCAGATCTTCATTGCCCGACCCGTTGTCCCGCTTAGTAACAAAGATTTAGGTTTTCTTCCCGGAGATGTGGCTTCCAAGCTGGACCCCTATATGCAGCCCCTGTATGATAATCTTTCTGTTATACAGAATCATTTTAATGAAAATAGTTCCAACGGAAAAAACATCAAGGAACTGATAGAAGAGGAAAAGATCGTTATCACACCAATTTCATATATAAGGGGGCGGTCTATTGTACGGGTGTTTTTTATTGTGGATGAGGCCCAAAATCTGACGCCCCATGAGGTAAAAACCATCATCACCCGGGCAGGAGAGGGTACAAAAATCATTTTTACGGGAGACATCTTCCAGATAGATCACCCTTATCTGGACACCCAGACCAATGGACTTGCGTATATTATAGAAAAGATGAAGGGTCAGAATCTTTATGCGCACATCAATCTTGAGAAGGGTGAGCGTTCTGAACTGGCAGAACTTGCTTCGAAAATATTATAGCTCAAATTCAAACAACAAAATTCCGGTATGCTCACACATACCGGAATTTACTGATAATATCTTTAAGCCTGGAAAAAATAAAGAGTTGATATTTCATCAACCCAATAACTAATCTTAGTGCTGAACGTAAAACCATTTTTGGGCAAAAAGTTGCCCCAGTGCAAGGCGCATAAAAAAAATGCAACCGGAACAACCTGGACGGTTGTGAGACCCGGGCTTAGTTTTGGCAAATTTTTATGCAACGTTGCAGATAGGTGACTTTTTGTTCAAACACACTGCTGCTTAAGAGGATTTGGTCACTTTTCCCGCCTTAATGCAGGAGGTGCATACATCAATTTTTCTGACGCAACCCGGCTTAATCACCGCACGAACTCTCTGGAGATTGGGATTGAAGCGCCTTTTATTGAGATTATGAGCATGGCTGACATTGTTGCCGACCATTGGTTTTTTCCCACATATTGCACATTCTTTAGACATATTTATATACTCCTAATAAAATCGCTTTATCAAAATTAAAACCCAAAATGGATACAACATATTAAAATAAAAGTAAAGGTATTTTATTTTATTTGTCGTTGGATTCGACTGCTTTAATGCGTTCAGATACCTCGGGAATCTTTTCAAGGGCGATCTGACCTTGATCGGTCCCGGCATAGTTTTCCACAATATACTGGTAACGTTTCAGTGCAGCCTCGTATTTTTTTGTTTTGTTATAAAAGTTGGCGACATACAATTCATGGCTGACCATATTGTCAATGCATGCATCAATATGCACCAGAGCTTCCTGGCTGTATTCATCTTCCGGGAACAACCGGATCAGTCTTTCAAATTCAGCCATGGCTTTTTTTGCAGGCGTTGCATCCCTGTCTATGGTGTCTATTTGATTAAACCAGCACATGGCGATCTGGTTGATGATATAGGGTACAGCTTCATTTTTAGGATGCATTTTTTCAAAATTTTCATAGGCTGCAATGGCCTCTGGATATTCTTCAAGATGAAAATGAGCATCGGCAATCTTTAATTCCGCCAGAATGGCATATTTACTGAACGGGTACCAGTCTTTCAGGTCCGTATACGCCTTGACCGCATCCTCGTAATCCTCACTCATAAATGAAGCAGCACCTTCAGCTGCCAGCTGCTGGGCGTTTTTGTTCATCTGATGGTTTTCTTCAAACAGGGAACACCCTGACAGCAAAAGAAAAACCATTCCTGCAATGAGAAATTTTTTCATTTTTATGAGTTCTCTATATAGTGCTCTGCACTGACCGCAGCCACAGCACCGTCTCCCACAGCCGTTGCAATTTGGCGCAAAGGTGTGTCTCTGACATCGCCGATGGCGAACACACCGGGCACGTTCGTCTGCATTTTGTTGTCCACTATAATAAAACCGCTTTCATCTGTTTTCACATCACCTTTTATAAACTCGGTGTTGGGCAGAATGCCGACCCAGATAAAGCAGCCGTTCGCAGCAATTTCCGTCTCATTTCCGGTTTTTAAATTTTTCACACTGACTTTCTCAACGCCGAAAAGACCATCCATCCCCGTCACTACACTATCCCAGAGGAACTCCATTTTGTCGTTGGAAAAAGCTCTTTCCTGAAGAATCTTGGTGGCCCGCAGTTCATCTCTTCGATGAACCAGATATACTTTTTTAGCAAACCGAGTGAGGAAAATGGATTCCTGGACCGCTGTATCCCCGCCCCCCACTGCTACTACTACTTTATCCCGGAAAAAAGGCCCGTCACAGGTGGCACAAAAGGAGATGCCCTTACCCATGAATTTTTCCTCGCCAACCCCTAATCTCCTGGGCGATGCGCCCGAGGCAATGATCAAAGACTTGGTTTTAATGCGTTTTTTCTTGAGGATAACTTCCTTGCTTGTCCCGGAAAGATCAAGCCCCTGAACCTCTGCAGTTTCAATGTCTAACCCCAGAGCCAGTGCTTGTTCTTTTATTTTTTCGGCCAGATCAAACCCGGAAATACCTTCGGGGAACCCAGGATAATTTTCAATCCAGTCCGTTACAAGGATTTGCCCCCCGGGAACTGCTTTTTCAATCAGCAACACATTCATTCGAGCCCGGGCTGCATACAGCCCTGCGGTCAGGCCGGCCGGCCCGGCACCGATGATCACCAGATCATATTCACTCATTTGGAAATCTCCTTAAAGAACGCTCTTGATTGCCTCTTCAAGTTTTTCCTTTGCCACCATGCCGGTAATCTGATTTACAACCGCTCCATCCTTGAAAAAAATAAGGGTTGGAATGGCCTGTACATTGTGTTTACTGGGGCTTATGGGGTTATCATCCACGTTGACCTTGGCAACGGTAATCTGATCTCCATATTCATCGGCCAATGCTTCAAGAGTCGGGCCAATGGCTTTGCACGGACCGCACCAAGGTGCCCAGAAATCGACCATAATCGGCTTGTCAGAAGTTTTTAACAGTTCGTCGAAATCTTCATCATTGAGATGAATAATATTTTCCGCCATAGCTATTTCCTATTTTTAGGTTAAAATTATCGTAAGTATAAGTTCATAATCGGATCTTGTCAATTTTGGACGCCAAAAACCAGCAGTGCTTTTGAAAAGGGATACGCCCTGTTCAGCAGAAGAACAACGCGTATCCCTATCATGAATCGGGGAAGGGCAAGTTTACAATTTACCAGTTTTCACCAAGAACTTCAAAATGGGCCTGGGGATGGGCACAGGCGGGGCACATTTCAATTGCTTCAGTTCCTTCATGCAGATAACCGCAGTTCCGGCACCGCCAGGTCACCGGGGCATCTTTCTTGAAGACCGTGCCTGCCTCAATATTGGCCGCCAGGTCATTGTATCTTTTTTCATGCTGTTTTTCCGCAATAGACACCATGTCAAAAACCATGGCAATGTCTTCAAAACCCTCTTCTCTGGCAGTGGCGGCAAAATCCGGATACATCTGGGTCCATTCCTCATTTTCCCCGGCCGCTGACGCTTTCAGATTTTCCAGTGTAGTGCCAATTACACCGGCAGGAAAGGTGCCGGTAATTTCAACTTCTCCGCCCTCGAGAAATTTAAAAAAGCGTTTTGCGTGCTCTTTTTCCTGGTCGGCTGTTTCGGCAAAAATTGTGGAAATCTGGACATACCCCTCTTTTTTAGCCTGGCTGGCAAAATAGGTATAGCGCATTCTTGCCTGGGATTCACCGGCAAAGGCGGTGAGCAGGTTCTTTTCCGTTCTGGTCCCTTTCAAACTTGCCATAATTAAGCTCTCCTTAATTTTTTAAATTTAATGGTTATATGCGGTGGGGTGCCGCTACCAACGTTACTCTTTTTTACCTGCCGTTATGCTGCGGCAGTGGTCACAATAGCCTGTCAGGCAAACCCTTTTTCCCGTGATTAAAAATTTTTTTTCTATGTCCGGGGGCAGGGTTAATCTGTCCCGGGGATCTGCCTGAAAATCAAATATTTTGTGACAGGACACGCAGTAAAAATGGTGATGTGCTTTTTGATTTGGATCAAACCGTCTGGGATCACCATGGCCTTCCACGACATCAATCATGTGGGCTCCGGCAAAGGTCAAAAGCGTCCGGTTTACTGTATCTATACTGATATTGGGAAACTGTTTTTTTACCTCTCTGTGGATCTGTTCTGCGTTGGGATGGGAAACAGACGCTGTTAACACCTTGTAAATTGCTACTCGCTGGGGTGTGATTTTCAGCTTGTTTGCCTTGCATTTTTTGTAGAATAGATCCAATCAGCTTTCCCCTATGTTAAATCCTAAATAGGAGTAAATCCTATTTAGGGTAGATAGTCAATAAGATTTTTACTCTCATTAAGTAATATGGACATGTGCGGGCTTGATACATATTTACAGCGCCCTTCACAATTTATTCAGTATCGGCGTTGCAGGCATTTTGAAATCAGCGTAAAGAAAAAAGAGTTTGAAAATAAT
>Ga0193963_1001012_pt1 | contig 14239 bp, 13 predicted proteins | sample FB_6_MG_FD_140359 | JGI IMG/M metagenome (GOLD analysis project Ga0193963, IMG submission 140359) | Microbial mat bacterial communities from the Broadkill River, Lewes, Delaware, United States - FB_6_MG | ecosystem: Environmental > Aquatic > Freshwater > River > Microbial mats | place: USA...
AAACAGCAGGATTTCCTAAGTCACCTAAGGCTACTAATGTAGCTTTATTTTCAACAATAATACCCATTTGTTTAAGTCCAATAAAAGCAATAAAAGCACCAATACCAGCACTAATTGCTCTTCGTAAATCAACAGGGATAGAGGTCATTATCCATACTCTAAATTTTGTAAATGAAAGAATAACAAAGATAATACCACTTAAAAATACAATCCCTAAAGCAGTTTGCCAAGGCATATTCATACCTAATACTAAACCATAACTAAAGTAAGCATTCAGTCCCATACCAACACTCATAGCAATAGGTGTATTTGCCCAAATACCATTGAACATAGTTGCCATTATTGTAATAAGAGCTGTTGCTGTAATAACAGCTCCCATAGGTAACCCTGCATCATGTAAAATAAAACCATTTACAGGAACAATATACATCATCGTTAAAAATGTTGTAAGCCCTGCTAAAAATTCTGTTTTTACTGTTGTATTATTTTCTTGTAATTTAAATCTTGAAAACATCTATTGTTTCTTTAGATTTAAAAGTTTATCTAAAGATTTAAATACTTTTTTATTTTGTTCTTTTGTTCCGATTGTAATACGGATAGCATTTTGTCCATATCCTGTCATATCTCGCACAATAATACCTAGTTCTAATAATTTTTGTGCTATCTCTTTTGAGATAGCTTTACCAGTGTAAATTGTGATAAAATTTGTATAACTTGGTATAAACTTCAAGCTATTGTTTACACAATACTTTTCATACCGTTTCATCTCTTTAAAATTCTTTTTAATACACTTTTGTACAAATTTCTCATCTTGAAGTGCTATTTTTCCAGCTTCTAAAGAGAGTGTAGTTACATTAAAAGGTGGTCTTAATTTATAGAGGTTTTGAATAATATTTATATTTGCAATACCATATCCAACTCTCAAGCCACCCAAAGCATACGCTTTAGAAAATGTCCCAAGATAAATCACATTTGGATATTTTTTTATTACTTTTTTTACATCAATTTTTTTAGCACTATCTTTATAAGAAGCATATTCTTGATACGCTCCATCTAGTACTACTAAAGTATCTTTATCAATTTCATCTAAAAACTTGTACACATCTTTTGCATCAAGACATTCACCCATAGGATTATTTGGTAAACATAAAAAGATGATATCTGCACCCTCTTTTTCATATATCTTTCTAAACTCATCAAGATTATGTTGGTCTGATGGTGTTTTTAAAATAGTTGCACCTGTTTGTTTTGCATAGATTTCATACATAGCAAATGTAGTTTTTGCCATAAGTACTTTCGATTTTTTTGTACATTTTGCATGAACACAAAACTCTATTATTTGGTCACTACCTGCTCCAATAATGACATTTTTATCTTCAACTCTAAACCTTTTTGCTAGAGCTTCTTTTAATTCATACATACTATCGTCTGGATAAACAAAAGCACTTGATGATTTTTTTTGTAATGCTTTTATTACTTTTGGACTTGTTCCGTATGGATTTTCGTTTGAGGCTAACTTTATAATATCTTTTGGATCTATTCCATAATCTCTTACTACTAATTCTATTGGTTTCCCTGCTTCATAGATATTTACATTATCTAAAACACTATTAAATGTCATCTGCTTCCCTTACATAACTTCCCAAGAATTTTATCTCTTTTGGATATTTTTTAAATATTGTTTTTACTTTTTCTTCATCTTTATGAGCATTGAACTCGATAAAAAAAGTAGAAACCCCTTCTACTATATGTGATTTTATTTTTGTTAAATTTATATTTGCTGTATCAAAATCATTCAAAAATCGTACCAAAGCACCAGATTGATTTGAAAGTTGTACCAAAATGGATGTTTTATCATCTCCACTTTGTCCATTTTCAAAATTTGAGATAATTAAAAATCGTGTTCTATTATCCCCTGTATCTTCAATGTTTTCAAATAAAATAGGAAGATTGTACATTTTAGCTCCCACATGTGAACATATAGCAGCAGAATGTTCATCTTCGATTGCTAGTTTTGCAGCTTTTGCAGTTGAATCTACAGGAATAAGCTCACACTCATTTAAACCTAAATCTTCCAAAAATTTATGACACTGATCAAATGCTATATCTTTTGAATATATTTTACGAATATCTTTTATATGATCTGCTCGTGAAGCTAAAGTATGATGAATATCAACCAGAACCTCTGCAATGATTCTTAAATTTGTATCGGCGAAACAAGATACTGTATCATTTACAATACCATTACTACTATTTTCAATCGGTACTACACCAAACTTTGCTTTACCATTAGCAACTTCTCTAAAAACGCCCTTTATCGAACCTATTGGTAAATAAGCACTCATGGCACCAAATCTACTCTCTGCTGCTTGATGAGTAAAACTCCCCTCTGGTCCAAGATATGCTATATTTTCAGGTAATTCTAAATTTCTTGATATTGCAAATACTTCTAAAAATAATGCTTCTATAGCAGCTCTATTTAAGTTTCCTTTTGCTTTTATTGACTGGTTATGCAATCTTTCAATAATAGCTTTTTCACGCTCTGGTCTATAAATAGCTCCACCACTTTGAGCTTTTACACTTCCAACTTTATGCACAGTTTCCATTCTTTTATTTAAAAGAACCAATAACTGATCATCAATAACATCAAGAGTGTCTCGCAATTTTTTTAATTCAACCTCTTCATTCATATCCATTTCCTTTGTAAATATCTATTTAAGATATTCCTCTTCATGAGCAATCAAGTCTTCAAAAGTTTCTCTTCTTCTAATAAGTCTATCTTCACCATTTTCTAAAGCAATCTCAGCAACTCTACCTCTTGTATTATAGTTACTAGCCATTGTGAAACCATATGCACCTGCACTATAAATAGCGATTAAGTCATTGTGTTTTGTTGCTGGTAAAGAGATATTCTTAGCAAAAAAATCTCCACTTTCACAAACTGGACCTACAACATTACAGTCACTTATATCTTCATTTTTTTCTAATACTTCAACTTTATGATAAGCATCATATAAACTTGGTCGAAGAAGATCATTCATAGCACCATCAACAATGACAAATCTTTTACTACCATTTATTTTTTCATATAAAACTTTGGTAACAAATGTTCCACTGTTTCCTACAATGAATCTGCCTGGTTCACATACTATTGTAATATCTATTCCAAATAAAGCATCTAAAACAGTTTGCGCATATTCGTATGTATCGATTAATGTTTCATCATCATATACAATACCTAAACCACCACCAACATCAAAAAAACTCAACTCAATATTTAAACCTGATTTTAAATTTCTTACTAAATCTGCTACTATATTTACAGACTCTTTTATAGGAGCTAGTTCTGTTAACTGGCTACCTATATGGCAGTGGATACCTATTGGTTCTAAGTTGTCATTATTTTTAGCATAAATATAAAGTCTTTTTGCCGTATTTAAATCTACACCAAATTTATTTTCATGTAGACCTGTCGAGATATACGGATGTGTTTTAGGGTCTACATTTGGATTTACTCTAATAGAGATTCGAGCTATCTTTCCTAGCTCTTGTGCTACCAATGCTACTCGATGAAGTTCAGCTTCACTTTCGACATTTATCATTAAAATATCCAACTCTAAAGCTTCTTTAATTTCATCATCAGTTTTACCCACACCAGAAAAAATAATTTTGTACTTAGGTATTTCTGCCTTAAGCGCTCTTTTTACTTCACCAATACTTACACAATCAGCACCACTTCCTTGCTGTCCTAAATGTTTTACAACACTTAAATTTGAGTTTGCTTTAACAGCATATGAGATCAATGATTTTCTTGCTTTAAATGCTTCTTTTAATTCATTGTATTGTTTTGAAATATAATCGAAGTCATACACATAATATGGGGTTTGATATTTTTTTGATAGTTCTTTAAAATTTATTGCCATTACTATTCTCTTATTATTAAATTTAGCAGTTATAATAGCTAATTTTTAGTAATTATCGTCTTAATAGCTTCTATTGATATAATTTTAAAATCTTGTTGTAGAGTTCTGTATATTGTAATGGATCAACTGTAGTATTATATAATCTCATTGCATAGTGAAGATGTGGACCTGTTATTCGTCCTGTTACTCCTGACTCGCCTATTTTTTGCCCTTTTAGCACTTTATCACCTTTTTTTACAGTAAAACTACTCATGTGGGAATAGTAAGAAAAAGCACCTCGTCCATGATCAATATAAACAACTTTTCCTAAATAAAATCGATCCATTGTCAAAGATACAATGCCATTATTTGAAGCATAAATACTCGTTCCTACTTTTGCACGAAAATCTGTTCCTGTGTGGTAACTTTTTGTTATCCCATTATATATTCTTGCATTACCAAAAGCACTTGTGATTTTTGAATCTATAGGATAAATATATTCTTCATTATTCGTTAAATCATCAGAAGTTATTTTTGAATATACCTCTTTATATACTTGTGCATATTCTTTTTTAGATCGTTGTTTATTTTTTGTGGAAAGGGTTACTTTTCCCTGTGCAACTTTAATAATTTCATTTTGTTTATAGTCACCATCAACAATTTCGATTTCGATATTTTTTCTAATGAACTTATCTTGTAATTTATAATTAATCTCTACATATTCTTTTTGTTTTTTAGAATAATAATCAACAGGAACAAAAACCCTATAACTTTTTATTGAGTTAGATATCGGAAACATCTGATATTTTTTATTCTGATAAATCAAATGTGGAGAGGGAGATATATCCTTATCACTTTGTAAAACTATGGCAAAAGTTGTTCCATGTTTCACTTTAGCATGAGAAAGAGTAATATCTACCTTTGAAAAAAGGGAAACACTAAAGACTAGTAATACAAATATATATTTCATCACTTATAATCTTTAGCTAATCTAACATACAATTATTACTTGTCAGTTCCATTCCAAGCAATAGTTGGTTTTCCATTTTCATCAAAATTAACAGCTGGCATACCCATGATGTTATAACCAGCATCAACATAATGAATTTCACCAGTAACAGCAGAACTTAAATCTGAAAGTAAATACATACCAGAGTTACCAACCTCATCAATTGTTACATTTTTCTTTAATGGAGAATGTGATTCATTCCATTTTAACATAAATCTAAAATCACTAATTCCAGCAGCCGCTAAAGTTTTAATAGGTCCTGCTGAAATTGCGTTTACTCTAATTCCATCTTTTCCTAAATCTTCTGCAAGATATTTTGTAGTCATCTCTAAAGCAGCTTTAGCTACACCCATAAGGTTATAGTTTGGAATATATTTTGCCCCACCATAATAAGACAATGTTAATATTGAAGAGTTGTCACTTAAAAGTGGTTTTAATTCTCTAGTAATCTCAATCAACGAATATACAGATACATCCATTGCAACATCAAATGCATCTTTAGTGATATCATAAAATCTTCCAGAAAGACCAGATTTTGGAGCAAATGCGATAGAATGAACAATAAAGTCAATCTGTCCCATATCTTTTTCTAAAGATTCTTTTAATGCTTTAATCTCATCTGGATTTGAAACATCACAAGGGTATACATAATCTGCACTACCAAATTCTTCCGCAATAGGAACAACTCTTTTCTTTAAAGAATCATTTAAATAAGTAAATGCAATCTCTGCACCTTGCGCTTTACACTGTTTTGCTATACCATAAGCGATAGACTTATTGTTTGCTACACCTAAAATTACACCTTTTTTTCCATTCATTAACATTATATCTCCTTCTTTTTATTATTTTGTATTTGTTATTCTTATCATCTCTTTGAAATCATCTACATTCCACGACCCACTACCTATTAATGTTCCATCAACATTTGGTATATCTAAGATATCAGATATATTTGATGTTTTTACGCTACCGCCATACAAAAGTGGCTGTGTGATTTTTTTCTTAATCTTTTTATGAATAATTTCAATATCTTCTGTTGTTGGAATTTTACCTGTACCAATCGCCCATACAGGTTCATAAGCAATTACTAAATTTTCATAATCCAAATCAATTCCATCAAATTGATTCCAAATATATCCTAAAGTTTCAGTCATCCCTATCTCTTTTACCTCTAAAGGCTCTCCAACACAATAAATTATTTTATACCCTAAAGCTTTATAGTAGTTGTACTTGTAAGCAATCTCTTTTTGTGATTCACCTAAGATATGCCTTCTCTCGCTATGCCCTATTAAAATAGTTTTGATGTTAAACTCATCAAGTTGTTCTGTACCAATTTCACCTGTAAAAGAACCATTCTTTACATAATATGCATTTTGTGTACCGATTGTTAAGTTATCAACTACTTCAAAAGTATCAAAAGATGTTGCGGTAGGAAAAACATATACATCATTTTTGATATTTTCTTTTTCAAGAAACTGGTTTACTTCCTCTACAAATAGTTTTGTACTTTTTCTAGTGTGATTTGTTTTAAAATTGCTAGCTATAATTTTCATAAGGTAAACCTTTTATTCTATTCTATTTTTTCGGATTTTATCATAATTTTTTAAAAACTCTTATTATTTTGATTGTAACTTATTTTTCAAAATAATTTTTCCAGATTCAACGCCTGGTTGGTCATAAGTATTAATTTGAACAAATTTACCTACAATAGATGTCAGTAACTGATAATTAAACATTAATCCTGCAATATTATATTCATCTACTTTATCTATAGTAATTACATCACAAGGGATATCTGCAATATTTCAATGGACTCAATTGTTGCATTTGCTTGAGCTTCTATAAGTTCTGCAAAAGTTAAACCATCAACATATTCTAAGTCGTCAAAACCATCCAAAGTATTTTTAGGAATTATAGTCTCTTCCTCAAAATCATTTACTTTAACAAAAGTAACTGTTTTATCTCTTTTCCCTTCTGCTATTAATTGCAGAAAAGAGTGTTGGTCAACTGGACCTATTAATCCTATTGGAGTTAAAGCTTGTGCTGTTCCATTTACATTTATCTTCCCTAAGCTCTCACCCCAAAGTTGTATATACCATTTGTTAAATCCTTCCAATGATGAAGAGTAGCTAAAAAGTACATTAATATTAAATCGTGTTTTATTTTCAACTAAAAAGCGTGCTTTTTGCATAAGTGGTTCATAGAATTCTGTTTGTTCAAAAAAACTATCTCGAACTTTTTTTGCACCATTAAGTAGATTATCAATATCAACACCAATAATAGATAAAGGAAGTAATCCAACAGCAGAAAAAACAGAAAATCTCCCACCTACATTTTCAGGGATTTCAAATGTTTGCATATCGTGTTTTTGTGCATACTTTGTTAGTTTACTATCAGTTTCACTTACAATTACACAATTGTTTTTATCAATTTTTATAAGAGTATGAAAATATTTAAATAAACTAATTGTTTCAATTGTTGTACCCGACTTACTGATAACAATAAATAAAGTATCTTCTAAATCTAAGTTATCAAGTCTTGAGCGTATATCCATAGGATCTGTTGATTCAAAAAAATGAAGTTTTTTCTCATAATCATTTGCTTTTCTTAAAAAATCATATATAGCTATAGTTCCTAAAGTACTTCCTCCTATACCTATAATAGCTATATGTTTTTGTTTTACTGTTGCAGCAAACTCTTTATAAATTGTAGTATTTTGAAGAGGTAGATTATAATAACCTATTTCCTGAATCTCCTCTTTAATACCTTCAAAAATCGTTTTATTTGATTTTATTTGATAAAAATTTTTATGATATTGCATGCTTACCCTTTATTGTAAAAATAATTTGTAGCTTCAACAAAACCTTCAACACTACCACAGTCAAATCTTTTCCCATCAAACTTATATGCTAATACTTTGCCCTCTTTTGCCAAAGTCATAAGCGCATCAGTTATTTGTATCTCTCCACCTTTACCAGGTTTTGTAGTTTTAATCACTTCAAAAATCTCTGGAGTTAAAATATATCTTCCTATAATTGCAAGATTTGAAGGGGCATCTTTCGATTCGGGTTTTTCTATCATACCAGTAACGCTAAAAATATTCTTTTCTATCTCTATTCCAGATATGACTCCATACTTATTCGTATCTTCTATTGGGACTTCTTCGATAGCAACAATACAGCAATCAGGGTTCTTTTCATATAATTTTGACATTTGTTTTAACACTGGTTCATTATTATCGCATAAATCATCTGCTAAAATAACTGCAAATGGTTCATGTCCAATCAATGTTTGACCTGTTAAAATAGCATGACCTAAACCTTTCATTTCAACTTGTCGAGTATAAGAAAATGTATAATTTGTAACAATCTCGCTAATATCATCCATTAATTTTTCTTTAGCTGTTCCAAAAATTTGATGTTCTAATTCATATGATCTATCAAAATGATCTTCTATTGCTCTTTTACCTCGGCCCGTTACGATTGCCATAGTATCACAACCTGCACTTATAGCTTCTTCTACACCGTATTGTAATAAAGGTTTCGTAAGTACAGGTAACATCTCTTTAGGAATTGCTTTTGTAGCTGGTAGAAATCGTGTACCATACCCTGCTGCTGGAAATAAACATTTTTTTATCATTCAATCTTCTTTTTTAAATTTTCTATTTAATTATTATATAAAAATAAGCTTTAAACTCTGTTTTATGGCTACATAATTACTATTTGTGTATAATTTAGTATATAAATATCAAGGTTAATAATGACAAATTATGATGTAATCGTTGTAGGTGGTGGGCACTCAGGAATTGAGGCTAGTTTAGTATCTGCACGAATGGGTAAAAAAACATTACTTATTACTATGTTAGTAGAACAAATTGGAGCAGCAAGTTGTAATCCTGCTATTGGTGGGCTTGCAAAAGGACATTTAGTACGAGAGATAGATGCTATTGGTGGAGAGATGGGTCTTTGTACTGATGCGACAGGGATACAGTTTCGAATTTTAAATGCTAGTAAGGGTGCCGCTGTTCAGGGTAGTCGAGCTCAGATTGATATGGATACATATAGAGAATATATGAGAAATGTCACTTTAAATACTCCAAACTTAGATGTATATCAAGATGAAGTTTCACATTTACTGGTAAAGGACAATGTAGTAAGTGGAGTGGCTACTAAATTGGGTGAATCATTTGAAGCCCAAAAAGTAATCTTAACTACAGGTACTTTTATGAAAGGTCTTATCCATATTGGTGAAAAAACTTATCCAGCAGGAAGAGCGTGGGAACTTCCATCAACAACACTTTCAGACCAATTAAAAGAACTAAATCTAAATGTGGGAAGACTTAAAACAGGAACACCATCAAGAATAAATGCAAACTCAATTGACTTTTCAGTTATGGAAGCACATGGGGGTGATGAACAACCTCATCCATTTAGTTTTCGTACAAATAAAAAAGAGTTCAACCCTACTCAACTCCCTTGTTATATAACTTATACAAATGTGGATACTCATGATATCATACGAACAAATTTTGATAGAGCACCTTTATTTACAGGACAAATAGAGGGGACAGGTCCAAGATATTGCCCAAGCATTGAAGATAAAGTAAGTAGATTTAGCGAACGGGAAAGACATCAATTATTTTTAGAACCACAAACAGCAAGAGCAGAAGAATATTATATCAATGGTTTAAGTTCAAGTTTACCTATAGATGTACAAAAAGAAAAAATACGCTCTATCAAAGGTTTGGAAAATGCAAAAATTGTACGATATGCTTATGCTATCGAATATGATTATGTTGACCCAACTGAACTTTTACATACTTTAGAAACAAAAAAAATCAAAAACCTCTACCTAGCAGGTCAAATAAATGCAACTACAGGATATGAAGAAGCAGCAGCGCAAGGACTTATGGCAGGTATAAATGCTTGTTTATCAATCGACAAAAAAGAACCATTTGTACTTAGAAGAGATGAAAGTTATATTGGTGTTCTTATAGATGATTTAGTTACAAAAGGGACAAATGAACCATACAGAATGTTTACAAGTCGTGCAGAATATAGACTTTTATTACGAGAAGAGAGTGCTGATATGCGACTGATGGAATATGGTCACCGTTTTGGACTTATTGATGATGAAACTTTATCGATTATGAAACACAAAAAACAAACTATAGATGATGCTATAAAAATGATGGAAGGTATTTGGTTCACTTCAAAAAAAGAGAATTTAGCACTTTTAGAAGAACTAGGTGAAGACAAAATATCAGATAGAATCCTACTTGTTGACTTAGTGGGAAGAAATACAATCACAAAAGAAAAGTTTGATAAACTTGTACCAGATTTAGCATATCTTGATGATTATTTAAAAGAACAAGTAATCATTGAGGCGAAATATTATCGATATGTTGATAAACAAAAAAAACAAATTGATAAGATGAAAAATATGCTTACTCTCAAAATACCAGAAAATTTTGTTTATGATAATCTACCTGGACTTTCAACAGAAGTTATAGAAAAACTAAAACAATTTAATCCTCCAACACTTTTTAATGCTTCTCAAATTTCAGGAGTAACCCCGTCAGCTGTGGATATTATTCATCTCCATATAAATATGAAAACAAAAAAACAAAAGTAAAGGAATCTTTATGTTAAAAAATATATTAGTAGCTTTTTCATTATTAATTATAATTTCTCTTAATTTAACTGCTGAATCGCTTCGTATTGAATCTTCATATTTAGTGAAAAACCTAAATAGTTATAAAATACTTGACACAAGAACCCCTAAGCTTTATAAAGAGGGACATATTAAAGGTGCTTTGAATTTCCCAATAGATTTCACATATGAAAATAAAAAACAAGATGGAAAATTAACGAGTCCTGTAAAAATGCAAAATATACTTAGAAAACTAGGTTTAGATCTAAAATCTAAAATTGTAGTATACGATGAGGGAACATTTTTTGATTCGGCACGATTATTTTGGGCACTTGAAGTATATGGATTTACAAATGTCAAACTTTTAAATTTAGGATATAACGATTGGAATCAATTAGATTTACCAACTAGCACAAAAATAGAAGAACCAACACCAAGTAATTATATTGCAGAGATAAATAGAAAAAGATTAGCAACAAAATTCAGTACTCAAATTGCCACTAAAAATCCAAATCAAATTATTATTGATGCTAGACCCAAAAAAGCATATTTAGGTCATGTTTCATCAGCAAGTAGATATGGTCATATTCCAAAAGCACTTAATTTTCCAGCATCACATAATATTAACTATACACAAGAAAATACAAAATTAAAAGCTATTGATACATTAAAAGATGTTTATAAAGATATCGATAAAACTAAAAAAATTGTTCTTTACTGTGCTGTGGGGAGAATTTCAGCTACAAACTATTTTGCACTTAGGGAGTTAGACTATGATGTATCAAACTATGATGCTTCATGGAAAGAGTGGGGGAATGACATGAATCTTCCAATCGTTAATTTATCAAAAGAATAAATTATGTGGAACCGTTTCAGTATTAAAGTTCAACTTATTCTTTTTATGACTTTAGTTATATCTATTGTTGAAATTAGTACACTACTAGTAGTCTTAAATATTCAAGAGAAAGATAGTAGAAATAACTCTATATTAGATGCAGATACCATATCAAAGTCTCTCAACAATGACTTACTAAAAGCGATTTTAAATCCAAATGCCGATGTACTTGCAGATATTTCGTATAGATTATCTGCACTAAAAAAAATAGATGGTCTTATCCTTTTTGATACTCAAAAAAATCCTATTTTTAAATATGGGAACATAGAGGAGTTAGAAAGAAAACAAACTAACATCTTAAATGCAAAAACTATATTTACTGATACAAATTTACTGATTAAAAATAATCTAGAAGCTGAAAATTATACCTTTGGATATACACTTATAAATATCAACCTTTCTCAATATAAAGAGAAACATAAAGAGATAACAACAACTATTTTACTTATTTTTCCATTTACTCTGATACTTGGATTAATCATTAGTATCTTTTTAAGTAAAAACTACACTCGCCCTTTCTCTAGACTTTTAGAAGCGATGAAAAAAAGTGATCCCACTAAAAATAGAATCACAATAGTACAAACATCTGCAAAAAATGAAATACGAGAACTTTTTAACGAGTTTAATATGCAAATGGAGCAGATTAATAATTCTAGTAAAGAGATTAGATTATTAAATGAAGAGATTGAAGATACTCAAAAAGAGGTTGTTTTTACCATGGGAGCAATTGGAGAGAGTAGATCTAAAGAAACAGGTAATCATGTAAAAAGAGTTGCTCAATACTCTAAATTATTAGCTCTTTATTATGGATTATCAGAAGAGGAAGCAGAGCTATTAAAGCAAGCAAGCCCAATGCATGATATTGGCAAAGTTGCAATTCCAGATGCTATTTTAAATAAACCAGGACGATTTGATGAAGAGGAAAGACGAGTTATGGATACTCATGCAAAACTAGGCTATGAGATGTTAAAAAATTCACATAGACCACTTCTTCAATTAGCCGCAACTGTGGCGTATGAACATCATGAAAAATGGGATGGAAGTGGATACCCTAGAAAGCTACAAGGTGAAGATATTCATATTGCTGGGCGTATTACTGCTGTTGCAGATGTATTTGATGCTTTAGGGAGTGACCGTGTATATAAAAAAGCATGGGATGATGAACGCATTTTTAATCTCTTTAAAGAAGAGAGAGGAAAACATTTTGATCCTAAACTTATTGATATCTTTTTTGATAATTTAGATGAGTTTCTAAAGGTGCGAGAACAGTTTAAAGATGTTTAAATTGTTTTTATAAAAATAAAAAGTATAGTTAAATAACTATACTTTTTTTATGATTGTTGCAATGAGTTTATCACCACTTAACTCTGTAACTTTAGCACTATACACTACACCAAATTTGATCTCTTCATTTAACTCATTGTCATTGATATATATTTCACCATCAATATCTGGTGCCCATGATAATTTTCTTGCACTTAAAAGATACTCATGTTCACTACTTTCTCCATCAACAACAACTTCAAAAGTTTTACCTACTTCCTCTTCTAGTTTCTCTTGAGTGATTTTAGAGATAATATCACCTAAAATTTCAGCTCGCTCATCAATAAGCTCTTGTTCAACTTTATTTTCAAAATCATAAGCACCTGTTCCATCTTCATCACTATAAGAAAATACATTTACTCTGTCAAATCTGTATGATTCTAAATATTCACAAAGTTCATCAAAATCTTCTTGTGTTTCGCCTGGATGTCCAACAATAAATGTTGATCTTGTAAAACTATTTTCTTGATTTTTCATATGTTGCATCAAATCTTTAAGTTGTTCAGAACCTTTACCTCGTTTCATCGTTTTTAAAACGCTTGAAGAGATATGTTGTAAAGGCATATCATAGTAAGTATGAAAAATAGAAGAGCTAGCAATTTTTTCTATTAACTTATTTGTTGTAGTTGAGGGATAAAGATATAAAATTCTTGCACTTTTTACACCACTTATATTTTCTACTCTTGAGATAAGTTGCTCTAAACCATCATTCATATTAAAGTCTCTTAAATACGAACTACTATCTTGTGATACAAATGAGAAGTCATAAAAACCTTGAGCCACTAAGGACTTCACTTCAGCTTCTATAGAACCTAAAGGTCTACTATTTAGTTTCCCTTTAAATGATGGTATAGCACAAAATGAACATTTTTGATTACACCCTTCACTCATTTTTATATAAGCATGATAGTTTGATCCAGTAACCACTCTATCGTTATCTTCACTAGCTAAAAAAACTTTTTCGGTGAACTGTCCTCTTTTTTCTTCAACAAGTTTATCAATAATATCATAGTCACCAACACCAGTCATGATATCTACTTCATTAGTAAGACCCTCTTTTAGATCCTCTTTATATCTTTCGCTTAAACATCCAGCCATTACTAAAACTGATTCTTTTTTTCGAGTACTATCAAGTTCAAATATAGTATTCAAACTCTCTTGTTTTGCACTTTCTATGAAACCACAGGTATTTACAATAAGTAAATCAGCCTCTTGGCTATCATCTGTTATTGTGTAATCTTTCAGTTTTCCAAGCATAACTTCACTATCTACTAAATTTTTTGTACAGCCTAGACTTACAAGGTGCAATTTTTTCATTATAATCCTATCTAAAATATTTCTAAAATAAGTATATATTATATAGAATTTTTACTTCAACAAATATTTAGAGCAAAATTGCTATAATGCAAGATTATTACAAATTAAGGAAAATCATAAAATGGATATTTTATTAGCAAG
>Ga0193963_1001013_pt1 | contig 14219 bp, 13 predicted proteins | sample FB_6_MG_FD_140359 | JGI IMG/M metagenome (GOLD analysis project Ga0193963, IMG submission 140359) | Microbial mat bacterial communities from the Broadkill River, Lewes, Delaware, United States - FB_6_MG | ecosystem: Environmental > Aquatic > Freshwater > River > Microbial mats | place: USA...
AAAAGTGATAAATTTAAAAAGCTTAAAAAAAAAGAAATAGAAGAAATAAAGAAATACTCATACTTTAATATGCTTTTATGGGCACAATCTTTAATCGAAAACTTAAGTATTACAGATGAAGAACTTAGAAAAAATGTAAGTATTGAAAATAAAGAAATTATAGAAAAATTTCAAAATGAAAATAGACCTATAATATTTATCTCTGCACATTTTGGAAATATGGATATGAGTGGAGCTTATATAAATAGAATGGTTTTAAAAATTCATCAAGTCATGAGACAATCCAATTTTAAAGAAATAGATGAATTTATAATAAAAGCAAGAGAAGCTTCTGGTTCAAAAGTAATTTTAAGAGATGGAGCTGTTAAAAAACTTGTAAAAGCTTTGATAAAAAAAGAAGCAGTTTCTTTAATCATAGATCAAAATATTAATTCTAAAGAGGGAACAGAAGTAGAGTTTTTGGGTAAAAAAGCATATCAAAGCTCAACATCTTCTATCTTGGCTAGAAAATTTAATGCAGTTATTATACCAATTGCTATTTTTAATCAAGAAAATTATAAATATAAAATAAAAGTTTATGAGCCAATCCTTCCAATTAAAACGCAAAATGAAGAAAATGACATAAAAGTCTTATCACAACTACAAGCTAATGCATTATCTGCTATAATACACGAAGATAAAAAACAGTGGTTTTGGCCTCATAAAAGGTTCAAAAATCATTATAGAGAGATATATGAAAAGAATACTAATAATAAGTGATGGTAAACCAGGTCATCTAAATCAATCAATTGCATTTTGTAAAATAAAAAATATAAGTTATGATATTTTAGAAGTTAATTTTAAACTAAAAATATTTAAACTATTTTCTTATGCTTTGGATAAGTTTGAACGATATTCAGATGAATTATATAAAGAGTATAAAAATTATAATTATGAATTTTATGATGCAGTTCTGAGTACTGGCTCTAGTACTTACTATTTTAATAAATTTATTAGTAAAACACATAATTTAAAATCAATTGCACTTATGCTTCCTAAATCATATAGATATGATGATTTTGATTATATTATTGCTCAAAAACATGATAAACCTCCAAAATTAGAAAATATTATTGAAGTGCCTTTAAATTTATCATATACAGTTCCTAAAAATATCATAAAATCTAAAGAAAAATCTATTGGAATAATTATAGGTGGAGATAATAATGTTTTTGTAATGGATGTAGAAAATATCAAAAATGTTTTAAATCTAATATTTAAAAGTTATGATGGTTATTTAAAATATATTACAACATCAAGAAGAACATCAAAACAAATCGAAGATTTATTAACTGAATATGAATTTGATTATAAATTAATTTATTCACAAACACCAAGTATTAACCCAATACCAGATTTTATAAATCTTTGCAGCGAATTATTTATCACAATAGATTCAACTTCAATGCTAAGCGAAGCAAAAGCAAATAGTAACGCCGATATCTCAATCATAGAATTAAGATCTAAAAAACCTGATACAAAGTTTCACGATTTAGCATACACTGTAAATAATGAAAAAGAGAAAGTGGATTTTAGTAAATTGTTAGAAAATATAAAAATATAAAAGGTTTAAAATGACTAAAAAGATATGCATAATAGGCCTAGGATATGTAGGATTGCCATTAGCTGCAGCTTTTGCAAAAAAGTATGATGTAGTAGGATTTGATATTAATGAACCAAGAGTAAAAGAATTAAATGAAAACTATGATAGAACACTAGAACTAACTACTGAAGAACTAGTAGAAGTAAAAGATAATATAACTTACTCTTGTAACCTAGATGATATTAAAGATGCAAATATTTATATAGTAACAGTTCCTACTCCTATTGATTCATCTAATAGACCAGATTTAACTCCATTAGTAAAATCATCTCAAATGATTGGTAAAGTACTTAAAAAAGATGATATAGTTATTTATGAATCTACAGTATATCCAGGAGTTACAGAAGAAGTATGTGTACCTGAGCTTGAATCAACTTCAAAAATGACTTTTAATAAAGATTTCTTCTGTGGATATAGCCCAGAGAGAATTAACCCAGGTGATAAAGAACATACAGTAACAAAAATACTTAAAATCACAGCAGGTTCAACTCCTAAAATTGCTGATGAAGTAGATGCACTATATAACTCAATTATAACTGCAGGAACTCATAAAGCAAGCTCTATTAAAGTAGCAGAAGCAGCTAAAGTAATAGAGAATACTCAAAGAGATGTAAATATTGCACTTGTAAATGAATTAGCTCTTATCTTTGATACTATGAATATAGATACAAATGATGTAATAGAAGCAGCAGCAACAAAATGGAACTTTATTAAATTAAAGCCAGGATTAGTTGGTGGACATTGTATTGGTGTTGATCCATATTACCTTACTTTTAAAGCAGAAGAATTAGGATATAAACCAAATCTTATTTTAGGTGCAAGACAAATTAATAATGGAATGGGTAAGTATATTGCTGAAAAGACAATAAAACTTATGATTAAAAAGGGTAAAAGAATTAAAGATTCTAATATTTTAGTGATGGGACTTACTTTTAAAGAAAACTGCCCAGATATTAGAAATACTAAGGTAGTTGATATTATTTCAGAATTACAAGAGTATGGCTCAAATATAGATGTATATGAACCTTGGATAGATGAAAAAGATAAAGACTATTATGATTATAACTTTGTAGAAAATCCTTTAAATACAGATAAAAAATATGAAGCTATAGTTGTAGCAGTTGGACATGATAAATTTAGAAGTATTTCTCAAGCTGAGTTTGAAAGCTTAATAGAAGGTGAGAATGTTTTAGTTGATGTTAAAAACGTAATTCCAAAGCCTGATTGGAAACTATAAATAAGTATGAGAGTTGTACAGTTACTTCCTGAACTTAATGAGGGTGGAGTTGAACGAGGTGTTGTTGAACTAAATCGTGAATACTCAAAACTTGATATAGAGTCTATTGTTATTAGTAATGGTGGCAAACTATCAACACAAATAGATTTAGATGGTGGGAAACATATTACTTTTGATGTATGTAGTAAAAATATTTTTACTTCAGTTTCAAGAGTCTTTAAATTAAGAAAAATATTAGAAGAATTAAAACCAGATATTTTACATGTAAGAAGTAGAGTACCTGCATGGTTGGTTTTTTTTGCAAATAAAAGCTTAAATATTAAAGTTGTTAGTACTGTTCATGGTTTTAACTCTGTTAGTTTTTATAGTAAAATAATGACAAAAGCAGATGCAGTTATCTGTGTGAGTAATAGTATCAAAGAATATATTCAAAAAAACTATAAAACAAAAAGTGAAATAATCTCAGTAATTCCAAGAGGAATTGATTTAGAATTATTTAACTCATTAAATATAGATAAAGTTTTTATATCTAATTTTAAAGAAGAATTTCAATTAGAAAATAAATTTATCATATCTTCTGTTGGGAGAGTAACACAATTAAAAGATTATGAAACTTTTATAAAAGCTATTTTTATTATAAAAAAAGAGATAAAAGAAGTTAGAGCATTAATTGTAGGTGGTGTAAGATCTGATAAAGAAGATTATTTAAACTCACTAAAAAAACTAATAAAAGAACTTAAGTTAGAAGAAAATATTATTTTTACAGGAAGTCAAAATAAAATAGCTGAAATATATGCTTTAAGTGATGTAGTTGTTAGTTCTTCAAAAAAACCAGAGAGTTTTGGACGTGCAGTTGCTGAGTCTATTGCTATGAATACACCTGTAATTGCAACAAATCATGGTGGTGTAAAAGATATAATAATTGAAAATGAAAATGGTTTCTTTTTTGATGTAGGAAAAGAAAAGCAGTTATCCGAAAAAATTATAAAATCTAAAAACTTAAGTTTTGATGGATATAATTATGTATCTAATAATTTTTCTTTGGAGAATATGTTAGATAAGACTTTGAAAGTTTATGAAAAAGGTACCAAGCAAATGAAAATATGTCAAATTATGGCTGGAACGGGTAAAGGTGGGCTTGAAAAACATACGTTTGAACTATGCAATACTTTAAGTAAAAAAGGTTATACCGTAAGTGTAATAGCACATCCTGAGTTTAAAAATGAGTTTAACTCTGATGTAGAGTTTATTCCTATGGATTTAACAAAAAGTAGAAATAATATTTTTACGTTATATAAAATTTTTAAAATACTAAAAGAAAAAAACTTTTATATAATTCATACTCAAGCAAATAAAGCAACCTCAATGATTGCAAAAATAAAACCTTTTTTGGATTTAAAATTTATTGGAACATTACATAATATTAAATCAAACTTAAAAGCATACGAAAAAGCGGATAATGTAATAACCGTTTCAAATAAAATAGGTGAAAGATTAAGTACTAAAAATAAAACTACAATTTATAATGGTATAAATTCTACATTACCAAAGTATGTAAATTTGAATGAGAGATACCATATTTCAAAAGATAAATTTATTTTGTGTTCTGTTGCAAGATTTACAAAAGTAAAAAGATTTGATATTTTAATAAATGCTATAAAAAGTATTGATAATATACATTTGATTTTAGTAGGATCAGGAAAAGAAGAATCAAATTTAAAAGAACTAGCTAACAAGCTTAATATAAAAAATAAAATAACTTTTACTGGTACTCTAAACAATAGTAATGCTAAAGAAATTATAGCTTCATCCTCTTTATTTGTTATGACTTCAGATAATGAAGGTTTTCCTTATACTTTTGTAGAATCAATGTTTTGTAATACTCCTTTTTTATCAACGCCTGTTTCAGATGTAGAAGAGTTTATAGGTTTGAACTATACAATTCCTTTTGGAAATGATATAGAATGTAAGAAAAAAATAGAATATATTATGAATAATTATGAACAAGTAAAAAGTGATTTTTTACCAATATTTAATAAATGTCAAAAAAAATTAACTGTAGATAATATGGTTGATGAAACTATAGAAATTTATAAGAAATTTTAGAATTAAGGAATAGTTATGAAAGTACTTGCTCTTGGTGATTGTAACACATTAGGTATCGATGGTTTGAAGAATAAATCTTATCCTGAAAGATTCGGAAAAAAGTATAATTTTGATATTGTTAATTGCGGTTATACAATGACTACGACAAATGAAGCAAGACACTTCTTTGATAAATATTATGATGATAGTATAGATATTGTTCTAATTCAATATGGTGTCGTTGATTCTTGGAAAACTTTTAAATATAGCCCGTATGTATTATACTATCCAGATAATATCTTAAGAAAAATTGCTAGAAAAATTGTTAAAAAATATAAAAAAATATGTAAAAATCTTGGATTAAATAACTCTCTAGGAACAAAGAATGTTGTTAGTCCAGATTCTTATAAAAATAATTTAGAATATATCTTCTCTAAAATAAAAAATAAAAAAGTATTTTTATTGGATACGGTACCAAATAGGGAATTAGAAAGAAACTCAAATATAAAACAGTACAATAAAATCCTAGATGAGTTATCTTCAAATTTTAATAATTGCCATAGAGTCAAGTTTTATGATCTATTCGAAAAGAATTTAGATACATATTACTTAGATAATACACATATAAATGACTTAGGATATAAAATAATAACAGAGGAATTAATTAAAACTTATGAAAATAGCAGTAATTAGATTTAGTGCACTGGGTGATATCGCTGCATCATTGCCAGTATTAAGAGCACTAAAATATAAACCAACAATTATAACAAGTGAGATTGGAAGAGAATTACTAAAAGATGAATTTGATAATTTTCTAATTCTTAAAAATAAAGATATATTAACTGTTTTAAAGTTAATTTTAAAAATTAGAAAAGAAAAATTTGATTTAATCATTGACTTACAATCAAATGATCGAAGTAAATTTATCGCCAAATTTTCGAATAGTAAGGAATATGTAAATAGTCTAAACGTTGATTTTAATCAAAAAGCTACATTTATATTTAGAGACATTGCAAAAAAAGCTTCATTTGATATTTTAAATCAATTAAATCAAGATTTTAGAAATAAAAACAGAAGCTATATAGTTTTTAACTGTGGATCTAGTCCTAGATGGAAATCTAAAAGATTACCAATAGAAAAATGGAAAGAAATATATATTTTTTTAAAAGAAAAATATGATTTACCTATTTATCTTACGGGAGAAAAAAATGAATATACTTATTTAGAAAACATTTCAAAGCATTTAGATGGAAATATAATAAATCTTGCTGGTAAAACTTCAATACAAGAATTAAAATTTTTTTTAAAAGAAGCTTTTTTAACAGTATCTACCGATTCAGCTGCAATGCATATTTCTGCGGCTCAGGGTACTCCTACAATAGGTCTGTTTGGAGCAACTAACTGGATAAAATCTGCACCATATGGTATGTGGAGTATTGTAATTTTTGATGATATATTTTATCCTGATGGTGTTCCTCCATCTAAAAATTTATTAGAAGTTAGAAATTACTATAAAAATTTAAACATTAATAAAGATATTGAAAAAATATCATATTATTTAAGTAGGTAATAAGTATGGAAAAAATTATAGTTATTTTTATCGCTTTATTAATACCTATGCATTATTTAGGAAGGGCTTTATTTTATATTGATTTATCGTTAATTGTTTTATTTTTTATTTATTTAGTATTAAAAAATAAAATTAATATTTTTAAATTAATTGATAAATTTATGATTAGCATTTTTCTATTTTATTTGATAGCGTTATTAATAAATATTATTAATCCTACAGAGGATTATCATTATAATATAAGATTACTTTACAGTTTACCAGTCATATTAATTATTTTAAATTATATGTTCATAGAAAGTAATATTTCTGAAGTGAATTTTTTATTATTTCAGAAAGTTTTATTTTATTTAGTTTCTTTTATATCTATAATAGTTTTCTTTAGTTATATATTAGATATAAATATTATATATTCCATAAAGAAAATGGAATATATAGATACTTTCGAACACTATTTATTCCATTCAAAACAAAATATATTTGCTATATTAATAGCATTTTTTCTTTATTATTATTTGAAAAATAAAAGTATAGTAAATTTAATTTTACTTATATTTATTTATTTAGGTACTGAAGCAAGTCATGGAAGAACAGCAATGGTAACTATAATAATAGGAACTATTACATATGTTTTTATAAATGCATTTGGAAAAAAAATACAGAATTATAAAAAAATAATTCTGTTATTGATAATATTAGTTTCTTCATTAATATTTATTTTAATAAATGATAATAAATTATTCGATCTAGATTTATTAACGTCTGGGAGATACAATGGTTGGTTGCTTAATGTTGATTTAATTTTAAAAGATAATACTATATTTGGTTATGGTATACAAGGTGCTATGCAGTTAAAAGAAAAAGGTTTACTTTTATTTAAACATCCACATAATTTGTATATTGAAACTTTATTTTCTTTGGGACTAATTGGTTTTTTATCATTATGTATTTTAACAAGTATATTTTTTATAGATATACTAAAATCTAATAATTTATATAGTAAGAATATAGCTATAACAACATTTGCTGCAGTCTTTATAAATGTGCAGGCAATAGGTGGAATATGGGGATTTGCTTCAATGCTAATAACGATAAGTGTATTATATATCGCATATCACAAGAGGAAAGTTAAATGAAAAATATAATTATAAAATTTTCTATGAGAGGATCAATAGATGATGAATATAGTAAATATAGGTTTCAAACACCAAACAATTTTGGTATTTGGAAATCATGTAAATTTACTTTTAATCCATTAGTAGATGATTATGATTGGTTTGTAGTAGTTGATGATATTCCAGTTATAGTTCCAAATAGAATAGAAAAACTAAAATGTCCCAAAGAAAATACAATACTTGTAACTACCGAACCTAGCTCTATTTCAAGATATGGAAGAGGTTTTGCTTCACAATTTAATTATTTAATTACTAATCAAGAAAAAGAAATTTTACCACATAAAGATACTCAAAGAACTCAAACTGGGATTTATTGGCTTTATGGAAAGGATTATGATGAGATTATCAAAGATAATGATGGCATAACTAAAAATAAGCTCATTTCTACAATTTGCTCTGACAAACAAGAGGGACACACTTTACATAAGAAACGTTTTGATTTTACTGCGTTATTAGAAAAAGAGGTTTTAGAATTAGAAAGATTTGGAAGAGGCTTTAACTTTATTGAAAAAAAATATCAAGCAATTGATGATTATAAATTTCATGTTGTTGTTGAAAATCATATAGGTGAACATATGTGGAGTGAAAAATTAGCTGATGCCTTACTTGGATTCTCTGTGCCTATTTATTGTGGAGCTCCAAACATTTATGACTATTTTCCAGAAGGTAGTATTATTACGATTGATATATATGACTTTGAAAATTCATTAGCTAAAATAAAAGATATTATTTCAAGACCTGGTGAATACGAGAGAAGATTACCAGCTATAAAAGAAGCAAGAAAATTAGTTATAGAAAAATATAATTTAGTAGCTATGATAACTGATATAGTTGATAATGCTCCTAAAAATAAATTTACACCAGATGTTAAAATTTACTCCAGACGACAAATGAGAGTTAAGTATTTACCTGACCTATTTAGATTTATTGGATTTAGAATTTCTAATTTTATTAAAGATAAATTTGGAGTTAAAAAATGATAAATATTATAATATCATATGGACGACTATAAATATATGTATAGTCAACTAATAAAACTTTAATATAAAAGCAGTTGATAAATTATTTATTATTCTAATATGAGTAAATAGAGACTTTAAAATTGTAATTTATTAAATAAAATATACTTACTAAATAGTAAAACTCTTAACTTAACTCATTATCAATAATCTGGCAAATTATATGACCAAATAAAATATGCATTTCTTGTATACGTGGAGTATCATCTGATGGAACTATTAAGTTTACATCACATACTTCATTCATCTCTCCTCCATTTTTCCCTGTTAATCCTAAAGTATTACATCTTAGCTCTTTACCTAATTTTAATGCTGAAATAATATTTTTACTATTTCCACTAGTACTAATTCCTATAATTAAATCACCTTTATTAGCTAATGCTTCAACTTGTCTATCAAATACTCTATCATATCCATAATCATTTGAAATTGCAGTAATTGCACTCGTATCAGTTGTAAGTGCAATACCAGGAAGACCTCTTCTTTCACTTTTATATCTTCCCGTAAGTTCAGCTGCTATATGTTGTGCATCTGCTGCACTCCCTCCATTTCCACAAAGAAGTATTTTATTGCCATTTTTTAAAGTTTGTATGGCTAAAGTGGAAGCTTCAGCTAATTTATCTTCCATTATTTCAATAACTTTATTGATAGTTTCTAGATGAGCTTGGAATTCATTAGATATTATTTTTTTCATTTTCTTTAATCCTCTGTATAGTTTTACTTGTACTTCTACCTTCTACAAATTCTACAAGTTTTAATTCTTCAACTAAATCTTGTCCAATGACATCTTTACCTTCATAATCTCCACCTTTTACTAATACATGAGGACTTACAGTTTTAATTAATTTATAAGGAGTGTCATCTTCAAATAAAACTACATAATCAACACTTTCAAGTGCAGCAAGAGTATATGCTCTATCTTCTTGTGTATTTATAGGTCTTGAATCACCTTTTAATCTTTTTACTGAAGAGTCAGAGTTTAATCCTAGTATTAATACATCTCCAAAGCTTTTTGCTATTTCAAGATATTTGACATGACCTACATGTAAAATATCAAAACATCCATTAGTGAAAACAACTTTTTTGCCTTTTTGTTTTAATTCATGTGCTAAATCTTTTATTTCTTCTAATGTCTTAATATGAGAATAACTTGTTGATTTATGTAAACTTGATTCATATTCTATTATTTCATTTAATGAAGCAGTTGCACTTCCTAATTTTCCTACAACTACCCCAGCTGCCAAATTTGCAAAATCTATGGCTTCATCAATACTTAAATTACATGCTAATGCAAATCCAATTGAAGCTAATACTGTATCTCCAGCACCTGTTACATCATATACTTCTCTTGCTACAGTTGGTTTTTTTCTTAAAATATCATCAAATATAGCAATACCATCTTCACTTAAAGTAATAAGAGATATTTCTAATTCACATTCATTTTTTAGTTTTTTAATAGCTTTTAAAAGTGAAGTTTCATCTTTTATATCAATACTTGTGGCTTCACTTGCTTCTTTTTTATTAGGAGTTAAAAGATAAGCACCTTTATACTTGTCATAGTTACTTCCTTTTGGATCTATAATAACTTTTTTCTTTTTACTTTTTACAAGGCTAATAATATTTTTTGTAAGATTATCAGTTAACACACCTTTCCCATAGTCTGAAAGTAGTATAATCTCATACTTAGAGATATTTTCTTCCAAGGCACTAAGTATTTTATCTTCACTAGTTTTTTCTATATCTTCACAACTTTCCTGATCATATCTTATTATCTGTTGGTTTGAAGCTATAAGTCTACTTTTTTTTGAAGTGATTCTGTTCTTTTCAGTAATAAGAATACTATTATTTGAAATCTTATCTAACATAAGTTTTAATTCTTTTCCAATTAAATCATTACCAATTACACTTATTACATCAACATTAGAACCTAAAGCTTTAATATTATTGATAACATTTCCAGCTCCACCTAAAACTGTAGTTTCTTTTTTTACATTAAGCACTTGAACAGGAGCTTCAGGTGATATTCTATCACATGAACCCCACAAGTAATGATCTATCATTAAATCCCCAATAACAAGAATTTTAGGTGTTTTATTTTTTAGTTTATTCATTTATTTAATTTCTTCTTCATATATTCTTTTTATTTCACTAATATAAGCTTTTATGCCATCTTCTAGTTCATAATTTGCTTCAAATCCTAAATCATCCATTGAATCACTTATTTCTGCTTGTGTATGCATTTGATATCCATCAAATGGATTAGCAAAATACTCTGTTTCTAAATTTCTACCTAGCTCTTTTTGTAAAATATCGGCTATATCTTGAAAAGATCTTGGTTTTCCTGTCCCAATATTATATACCCCTGATTGCTTAGCATTACATGCTTTTATATTTCCTTGAATTACATCTTCAATATAAATAAAATCTCTAAGAATTTTATCACTTCCTTCAAACAATCTTGGTGCTTTACCTTGAAGTATTTGATGTCCTAATTGTATAACCATTGAAGCTGTTGAGTTTTTATAAAATTCTCTTGGTCCATAAACATTAAAATACTTTAATCCTATGATCCGTAAATTTTGGTTTTCATTATAAAATTTATTTGCTATTTGATCCATTGCATATTTGCTATATCCATATGGATTTTCAGGTTTTTCATATCCAACTGTTTGAGGTGAGGGCATACTTCCATAAGTAGCAGCTGAACTTGCATATATTAAGGTTGCATTATTCTTTTTAGTTAAATCTAAAATGTCATAAAATGTATTTACATTTGTTTTCATAATAATTTCTTGATCATATACCCTAGTATCAGAAATTGCGGCTTGATGAAAGATAAAGTCAAAATTAAAATCTAAGAGTCGTTCTAGATCATTTGTATTATTTAAATTGCCACAAATAATTTCACCTTTAAAACCAATAAGGTTTTTATAGTGTCCAAAACTCTTTAAATTACCATTTGAAAAAGTTTCTTCACTTCTAAAACAATCAAATATTATGATATTTGATTCAGGAAAGTTATCTTGAAAATAAAATGCAAGGTTTGAACCAATAAAACCAGCTCCTCCTGTAATTAATATTGTCTTTTTATTAAAATCTATATTTGTGTAATGCACGTTATTCCTTTATTATATTTATTGTTTCTTCTAGAGAATTTACTACAAAGTTTGATAAGCTTTTTTCTTCTTTTTTCATTGGGGTATTACTTATTAAAATACTATTTTTAATATTTGAATTTATGGCAAGCTCTATATCAGTTATTTTATCTCCAATCATCCATGAATTTTTTAAATCTATATCATAAAGATTTAAAGCCTGATTAATCATTCCCGTTTTTGGTTTTCTACATTCACACTTATCTTCTGGTTTATGAGGACAATAAAAAACATCTAAAATTTCTATGCTATTTTTTAAAAACTCTTTTTTCATATACTCATTTAATTTATTAAAATCATCTTGTGTGAAATAAGCTCTTCCAATTCCAGATTGATTTGTAACAATTATGATTTCAAAACCTAATTTTTTAAAATGTAAGCATGCTTTAAAAACACCATCAATAAATTCAAAATCTTCAATTCTTGATACATAAGAAGTATCTTTATTTATAACACCATCTCTATCCAAGAAAACTACTTTTTTATTAATCAATCTTAATATCCCTTATATTTATAGCTATTTTAACATAAAAGTGTTTTAATTAAATTTTATATTATATAATAATTTGATACTATTTAAAAAAATAAAAGATTTATACAATGACAAGTAATTTAAAATCCTCTATACACACAGTTTTAATTTATCCTTTAATATTTATGTTTTCATATTTTTTAAAAGGTAGAAAAGAAAAATATAAAAGTTTTATTCAAAACTCTTTTAAGAACTCTCAAAATGAAAATATTTTGACACTAGATATTGAAAAGTTTGATTTTAAAGATAAAATAAAATATTTTTTTGACAAAGAGTCTTTGCTATATGATAAGACGAAGATTGATTATACTCTTGATTTAGATATAAGTCCTGAAATAAAAGAGTTTAGAATCTATGATTTTGCAAAGAAAATAGATATGTTATATTCTGTTTCTATGTTAAGTTCAAGAGTTTCAAACAATAACTTATTATTTACTTTTAATATAAAAAAGAAAAAGTTCAATCATGAAAATATTAACAACTTTTTAAAGTACTTATTAATTACTTATTATTCAAGAAAAATTGATTGTGTTTTTATATCAAAAGACACACTAAAAGATAAAAATATAACAAAGATATTTGATACTTTTAATAATTATTTAGAAGATTCAAAACTTATAAAATTTTCTAATTCAAAAGATTTATATGTAATTACTTGTGAAAAAAACAATAAAAAATTTGATATCATTTGGTTAAGTAGTAGTAGAGAAATCGAATTAACAGATTTCAATAAAGTTTATGATAAATTCGGGAATTTATTAGAAAAAGATATTAAAATTACTAAAAATCCAATATATGCATTTCATGAATAAAGAGAATATATGAATAAGATTTCAATTAACTATAAAATAAAAACAAATTTAATAAAAGAGTTAGAAAAAGATGAAAGAATAAAAGTTTTAGAAAAACCATCTTTCCTTAAAAAACTAACTTTTCTAAAAAAAGAGTATGCAGATGTTTATTTTCATTTAGGACTTTTAGATGATAGTTCAATTTTAAATATAGAAAATGCGAAAATTACTATTGTAAATTGTAAAAAACTAAAATCAGAAATTCTTGAAAAAGTAGGTGTTTCAAAAGAAAAGATAAAAGTAATTTATCCAAGTATAAAATTAAACTACCAGAAACCTAAAAAGATTAAAGAAGAATTATGTAAAAAGTTTGATATTGATTCTACTCCAAAAATTATATATTTTACTGCTAAAAATTTAAAAGCATCAGGTGTTAAAGAGTTCTTTGATATTATTGTTTCAATGAATTCAATGAATAAACAAGTAATTATTTCATCTGATAAAAATCAAATAACAAGTCTTAAATTTTTAATATCAAAATACAATTTTGGTGATGAAGTTTTATTATTAGAAGATTATAAAAATGAGAATGAACTATTTTTAGCTACAGATATTTTTATGCTACCTACAAATAGTAAAAGCTTTGCAACTAATATTTTAAAAGCTATGTATTTTAAATGTGCTGTTTTAACTACTGCTTCCAATCCTGCTAGTGAGTTAATTGATGTTTTTGCAACAATGGAAAACCCTGAGGACCCATCAACTGCTTTTAAAGTAGATGCTTTACTAAGTAGGGAAGAAGATTTAAAGACAATTCAAAAAGCCAATAGAAAAATAGCAAAGAAGTATGAGTTAGCAAAAAATATAAATAAATTAAATACAATTCTAGATAATATTTAAATTAGAATTAAGATAGATTAGGTAGAATACGCAAATATTTTTCACTATAGAAGGAACAAAAATGTCAAGAAGATGTGCAATATCAGGAAAAGGACCTATGGTTGGGAACAACG
>Ga0193963_1001014_pt1 | contig 14212 bp, 12 predicted proteins | sample FB_6_MG_FD_140359 | JGI IMG/M metagenome (GOLD analysis project Ga0193963, IMG submission 140359) | Microbial mat bacterial communities from the Broadkill River, Lewes, Delaware, United States - FB_6_MG | ecosystem: Environmental > Aquatic > Freshwater > River > Microbial mats | place: USA...
CTTAGAAGGTTTAAAAAAAGGTCTTACTCCTAATCCAGATATTTTATGTAATAGAGAAATCAAATTTAATGTATTTTTAAATGAAGCTAAAAAAATGGGTGCTGATTTTATTGCAATGGGACATTATGCAAAAATATCTAAACATAAAGACCATTATGTATTAGACACTCCAAAAGACAGCTCAAAAGACCAATCTTACTTTTTACATGCACTATCTAGTGATCAACTTTCACAAGCAATGTTTCCACTTGGTGACTTAACTAAAAAAGAAGTAAGAGAAATAGCAAGAGAACATAATCTTCCTGTAAGTGATAAAAAAGATAGTACAGGTATATGTTTTATTGGAAACCAAAGATTTGATGATTTTATAACACAACATCTAAAAGCTGTTCCAGGTGATATTATAGATGAAAATGGAAAAGTAATAGGAAAACATAAAGGTCTTATTTGTTACACATTAGGTCAAAGAAAAGGTATTGGTCTTGGTGGTATTAAAGAAACAGAATCCGCAGGTCACATTCATAAGCCATGGTATGCGGCAAAAAAAGATATTGAAAACAATACCTTAACAGTTGTACAAGATACAGTTCATCCTTTACTTATGAACCAAAATGTTGAGGCTAGTCATATGCACTGGGTATTAGAAGAAGCTCCTAAAGTTGGTGATAAACTAATGGCACAAGTTCGTTATCGTCAGCAAAAGCAAGCTTGTACTGTAATAGAAACTAAAGATAACAAAGTTCTAGTTAAATTTGACAAGCCTCAAAGAGCTGTAACTTTAGGACAAAGTCTTGTCTTATATGAAGGTGATTATTGTCTAGGTGGTGGATTTATAAGTAATTATTATAATTAGAAGTATCTAAAAAAATCTTGGTATTGGGATAGCCTACCCAATGCCATTAACTTAAATAAAATAAAAAAATCCATCTTATAAAATATTATAATATATAACTTATCCTTGATAGTCTTAAAACTCTAAATTTGATTTGCTTATAAATCATCTTTGTATTTTTAGAAAAAACTACTTTTTAAATGCTATAATTACATTGAAGACTAATCTTAATTAAAATATTAAAAGATTAGATATGGAAGAAAGCGATTCTTTCAAGATGCATCTAAAACCTTGGATATAAATATAATATTTTTTGATAATAAAAAAATAAATACAGAAAAACTTATTATTCCTCATAAAGATTTGGCAAATAGAGAATCAGTGATTATTCCTTTAAAAAGGATTAGAATGAAAAAGAAAGTAATGGTTGGAATGAGTGGAGGAATCGACTCGTCAGTTACTGCTTATATGCTTCAAAAAGATGGCTTTCAAGTTGAAGGAGTATACTTAAAACTTCACGGTAGAACCGATGGATACCACGAAACAAACTTAGAACATATTGAAAATGTAACAAAGTTTTTAAATATTAAATACCATATATTAGACAAAACAGAAGTATTTGAAGAAGAAGTATATGATTATTTTGTTAACTCATATATAGAAGGTACTACACCCAACCCTTGTGTAAAATGTAATAGACAAATCAAATTTGGTGCTATGCTAGATTTTGCAAAAGAACAAGGAGCTTCTTACTTAGCTACAGGCCATTATGCAAAAACAGATGGCGAATTTTTCTATGAAGCAGATGATAAATCAAAAGATCAAAGTTATTTCTTATCTCAAGTAAAAAAAGAAGCTTTACCCTTTATGATTTTTCCCCTAAGTACATACAAAAAAGAAGATATTGTTAAATTTGCTTATTCATTGGATGAATCATACGTAAAAATTTCTGAAAAAAGTGAATCACAAGAGATTTGTTTTGTTGATACCGTTTACACTGATGTAATTAAAAAGCACACTAATATTGATCTGCCTGGAAAAGTTTTAGATGAGAAAGGAAATATTATAGGTGAACATAAAGGTTACATGCATTATACAATTGGTAAAAGAAGAGGATTTACAATTCCTGGTGCACACGTTCCCCATTTTGTTACAAAATTAAACCCAAAAAACAATACTATTGTTGTTGGTGAAAAAGCTGCATTAGAAATTAATAATGTAGATGTTGAAAACTTAAATATGTTTATCAAAGAAAAAGAAATTTCATGCACTGTAAAATTAAGATATAGAGCAATATCAACTCCATGTAATGTGAAAATTGATGAAGATAAGGCATCTATTACTTTAGATGAGCCGGCATTTGGGATAGCAGCAGGTCAATTAGCTGTATTCTATGATGGTCAAAAAGTTCTTGGTAGTGGTTGGATAAAATCAACAAAATAAATTTTAATAAACTAGGAGATTATCTCCTAATTTATTAGATTAAAAAGAATAAGTTATAGTTATAGAACCATAGTCTTGGTCAACATCACCATTCTTCTCATCTAAGTCAAGATCTGAATATAATAATGAAGCACTTAATGAATCTGTAAAACTATAATCCGCTGTAATATTTAATTCTGTTTCTTCAAAATCAGAAGCAAAATCAGTTTCACCATATAATACTCCTAAATTAATTCCAGCAATTGAATATCCAACTGAAGCATAAAATGTTTTAGCATCAGAAGAATAAGTATTAGTTCCTTCATCAAAAGGAGAAATATTATCTCCATAAGCTGAAATACTACCAACACCAACATCTTTATCCGTTTTTATATATCCAGCAGAAAATGAAACAGAAGAGAATGTTGTACTTAATTCAACATGAGCTATTGAACCATCTTCAATTAAATCTTCATTTGATGCAGCATAATGTCCTATTGCACCTATTAAATCAGATGAGTATGTTGCTTTTAATCCATAAAAATCAGCAACATCAACTGCAGAATAAAAATAAGGATTTAATTCTAAATTTTTAATTCCAGAATATTTAACATCAAGTACATATGCTCCATCAGTTGTTATTTCTGAAAAGTTTCCAATTTCATCTTCATCTGCAGCAGCTTGTCTATTAACATAACCTGCAACAACTGTAGTATCAGGAATTGCAGTTAAAACACCAACTATCGCTTCATTATAATCACCTAACCATTCTAAATCTATTTCTTGTCTACCAATCATTAAGGCAAAATTTTCATTTCCATACTTGAAATAAGCTTCGGTCATTAAAGCATCATTATCAAAATCGTCTCCATCAAAAACATGCCCTGCTCTAAAACCAGCCTTTGCGCTAAGTCCCATATATGTATTAGTTTCATATGAAAGTCCAATTGTACCAGCTGTAAAACCCTCTGTATCGGCTCCGTTAGTATCTGTATATTTAGAATATAAAGTTAAATCACCTGCAACAGTACCATTTTTTACAGCTGTATCAAATGTATCAGCACTTAAAACCATATTTGTAGATAGTAGTAAACCACATGTGATTAAACTTATTTTTTTTCCAATAGTTGTAGTCATTATTTCTCCTCTTGTGTTTATATTATTTATTATTAGCACTTACTCTTATGAATAAAATCTAAAAGAACAAAAGAATAATATCATTTCTGTATAGTTTTATCTCATTATTATTGAATATAATATATACAGTTTTAAAAAATCTACTTTTCAAAAAAAAAATAAATATCGATTAAGTAGTTTTTAGATAAAATCGCTTTAACACATACAATCACACAAGGAAAATCTAATGTCAAAATTTAAGCTTTTTAGTGGTACCGCAAACCCTGAATTTGCTAAAAAAGTTGGAGACTATCTAAACATAGAAGTAGGTACGGCTACAATCAATAAGTTTAGTGATGGCGAAATCTCTGTTCAAATTAAAGAGAGTGTAAGAGGACAAGATGTATTTATTGTTCAACCTACATGTGCTCCGACAAATGACCACTTAATGGAACTACTTATTATGGTAGATGCATTAAAAAGATCAAGTGCAAAATCTATTTCTGCTGTTGTTCCATATTATGGGTATGCAAGACAAGATAGGAAAGCTGCTCCAAGAGTTCCAATTACTGCAAAACTAGTTGCCGATATGTTAGAGGCTGCAGGTATAGATAGAATGATTACAATTGATTTACATGCTGCACAAATTCAAGGGTTCTTCAATATCCCTGTAGATAACTTATATGGTTCAGTTATGTTCGTTGATTATTTAAAATCAAAAAATCTTAAAAACCCAATTATTGCAAGTCCTGATATTGGTGGCGTAGCAAGAGCAAGATCTTATGCTGATAAATTAGGATACGATTTAGTAATTGTTGATAAAAGAAGAGAAAAAGCAAATGTTGCTGAAGTTATGAATATCATTGGAGATGTAGAAGGTAAAGATGTAATCTTAGTAGATGATATGGTTGATACAGCAGGAACATTAGTAAAAGCTGCTGAAGTACTTAAAAAAAGAGGTGCTACATCTGTAATGGCCTGTTGTACTCATGGAGTATTATCTGGTCCTGCATTTGATAGACTTAACGAAGGTACATTAGATGAACTAATTATTTCAGATACGATTCCAATGCATGGGAAGAGTGATAAAATTACTGTTTTAACAGGTTCTAGAATCATTGGTGAGACTATCAGAAGAATCACAAATAATGAGTCAGTAAATTCAATCTTTATATAATATTTAATAATAAATAAAGAATTAATTTATTTTTCGATACAATACTGAAAATTAACAAACACAAGGGAAAATTATGAAAAAGATTTTATTATCAACTGCACTATGTGCTTCAATGATGTTCGCTGCAAATAGTGAATATAAGTATGAAATTACACCAATGGTTGGTGGTGTTTATACTGAAGGTAACTTAGATCTAGAAAGAAACTATGCAGATGCAGGTTTAAGTTTAGGTTTTAATTTAGATGATTCAATGTTTGATCAAGTTGAATTAGGTTTTTTAAGAAGTTTAGAAGATGTTGACTATACAAGAAAAGGTTCTGATGATGATACAGGAGTTACTAGAATATTCGCAAACCTAGTAAAAGAGTATGGTTTATCTGATTCTACATCTTTATATGGATTAATCGGTGCTGGTGTTGAGCTTTTTGATAATGAAATGTATGATAATGAAGATGGACTATTTGGTAACTACGGTGTTGGTATCAAGTATAAAATCTCTGATGAAATATCTTTAAAAGCAGATGTTAGACATTTAATCGAAGTTGATCACGGTGATAATAACTTATTATATACTGTAGGTTTAGCAATTCCATTTGGTAAAAAGGCAGCTCCTGCTCCTGCACCAGTGATGAAAGAAGAGCCAAAACCAGCTGAGCCAGTTAAAATGATGCCAAAAGATACTGATGGTGATGGTGTTTATGATTCAGTTGATAAATGTCCAGATACTCCAAAAGGTGATATTGTTGATGAAACTGGTTGTTCATTAAAAGTTAACTTAAACATTAACTTCAAAACTGATTCTGCCGTTATCAATAACTCTTATGATTCAAAAATCAAAAAGTTTGCAGATTTCATGAAAGCATTCCCATCAGTTAAAGGTAAAATTGAAGCTCATACAGATTCAGATGCATCAGATGCATATAACCAAAAATTATCTGAAAGAAGAGCAGCATCTACTGTTAAAGCATTAGAAGCTTATGGTGTTGACGCATCAAGATTAAACGCTGTTGGATATGGTGAAATGAATCCTAAAGCATCTAACGAGACTGCTGAAGGTAAAGCAATGAACAGAAGAGTAGAAGGTTCTATCTCTAAATAATTTTCATTCTTTTATAGATTTTAGGCAAAATGCCTAAAATCTATCTTCTTAAATACTTCACAAAATTTCACTTAACTATAAACTTACTTTTTTTTAGATATAATCGCGATAAAATATATTATATTAGGATTATGCCTTGCAAAAAAATATCAGAAACTTTAGTATTATTGCTCATATTGACCATGGAAAATCTACACTAGCAGATAGAATTATTCAGGAATGTGGTTCAGTTGCAGATAGAGATATGTCAGCACAAGTTATGGATACAATGGATATTGAAAAAGAGCGTGGTATTACAATTAAAGCACAAAGTGTAAGACTTGATTATGTAAAAGATGGTCAAAACTACGTTTTAAATCTTATTGACACACCAGGTCACGTTGACTTCTCTTATGAAGTAAGTAGATCATTAGCTTCATCAGAAGGTGCTTTACTTATTGTAGATTCAACGCAAGGTGTTGAAGCACAAACTATTGCAAATGTATATATTGCAATGGACAATGATCTAGAACTACTTCCAGTAGTAAATAAAATAGATTTACCTTCTGCTGATCCAGATAGAGTTTTAGAAGAAGTTGAGGAGGCCATAGGTCTTGATTGTACAGAGAACAACCTTATATCTGCAAAAACAGGTCTTGGAGTTAGAGATTTAATTGACTCTATTGTAGATAGAGTTCCTGCACCACAAGGAGATGAGAGTGCTCCCACAAAAGCATTAATCTATGATTCTTGGTTTGACAACTACCTTGGAGCTCTAGCATTAGTAAGAGTTTATGAAGGAAGTATTAAAAAAGGTCAAATGATGAAAATGATGAATACTAAAGTTGAGCATCCAGTTCTTAATTTAATGTATCCACATCCACTAAAAAAACAAAATACAAATGAAATCGAAACTGGTGAAATTGGTATTGTTGTACTTGGGCTTAAAACATTAGATGGTATTGCAGTTGGTGATACAATGACCGATGCAAAAAATCCTACTCCTATCGCTATTGATGGATTTGAACCTGCAAAACCATTTGTATTTGCAGGAATTTATCCAATTGAAACTGATAAATTTGAAGACTTAAGAGAAGCTCTAACAAAATTACAATTAAATGATTCATCAATTTCTTTTGAACCTGAATCTTCTGCAGCATTAGGAAGTGGGTTTAGAACTGGTTTCTTAGGTATGCTTCATATGGAAGTAATTAAAGAAAGGCTTGAAAGAGAGTTTAACTTAGACTTAATTGCTACTGCTCCTACAGTTGTATATGAAGTTCTAAAAAAAGATGGAGAAAAAATTACAATTCAAAATCCATCAGAATTGCCAGAGCCAAACTATATAGAAACTATTTTTGAACCATATGTAAGAGCTACAGTTCTAGTTCCAGATGAATTCTTAGGAAATGTAATCAAACTTTTAAATGATAAAAGAGCAGTTCAAAATAAAATGGATTATATTGGGAAAAGAGTTCTTTTAGATTATGACATTCCAATGAATGAAATAGTAATGGATTTTTATGATAAATTAAAATCAACAACAAAAGGTTATGCATCTTTTGACTACGAACCAATTGGATTTAGACCAGGTGTATTACAAAAACTTGATATCAAAGTTGCTGGTGATGTAGTTGATGCATTGTCTATTATAGTTCCAGAAAATAAAGCACTAAGTAAAGGTAGAGAGTTCATCAAAGCCTTAAAAGAAATGATTCCAAGACAACTTTTTGAAGTAGCAATTCAAGCAAGTATCGGTTCAAATATTATTGCAAGAGAGACTGTAAAATCAACAGGTAAAAATGTAACAGCAAAATGTTATGGTGGAGACATTACAAGAAAAAGAAAGCTTTTAGAGAAGCAAAAAGCTGGTAAGAAAAGAATGAAAGCAATAGGTAAAGTAAATGTACCACAAGAAGCATTCATGGCAGTTCTTAAGATATAACTTTTATAAATTTTCTTTATTGGAATAAAAAATTTATTGACTCACTTAGTTTACTAAGCTCCTCAATAAATTTTACCTTCCACCTTAAATCTTTCCAATATAATTTACCATCATATCTTAAAAGTTTTTATTCTGCCTCAGAGAAAGATACAATTGAATTTTGTAATTTTAGAATTTATATAGATTTTTAGCTATTTTGAAACCTGAGAACACTTTTCTTTATAAAAAGAAAAGTATAAACTTTATTACTATATAATAATTTTCATTATGAAATGTTTATCTTGCGAAAATATATCACTACAAATCATTTGCAAAAAATGCCAAAATAATCTGTTAACAGCCTCATTCCACAAAAGAGAATTAGAAAAAGATTTCTACAACTACTCCTTCTATTCATTCTCAGAAATAGAAGACCTAATAACATCAAAATACTACTTTCACGGAGACAAAGTTTTCAATATCCTTGCAAAACAATCATTCAAAAAATTTGCCAAAAATTTTGAATTTGAAGAACTAGTTTATTCAATAGGAATAGATGAACACACAAGACATGAATTTTCACAAACAGCTATTCTTTCACGTCATCTAAAATCAAAAAATATAAAACCAATTTACAATCAACTCAAAGCTACAAACATAATAAAATATGCAGGACATGATTTAGAATATAGACAAAAAAACAAAAGAAAATTTAAAACAAATCTATCAAATAAAAAAATCATATTAGTAGATGATTTAATCACAACAGGGACAACTATTTTAGAAGCAAAAAAAACTTTAGAAAAGAAAAATAATGAAGTACTCTTTTCTTTAACCCTAGCTGATGCTAAATTTTAGTATAATACTGCCTTCTTAGAAAATACAAAGGACAACATGTGATTGGAATTATTGATTACAATATGGGGAATTTAGCAAGTGTATATAACGCTTGTCATTTATTAGATACTAAAGCTTCATTTGTAAAAGATCCAGACGAGTTAAAAAACTTTGACAGAATTATTCTTCCAGGAGTTGGAGCATTTGGTGATGCAATGAAACACCTAAATGAAACAGGTATGAAAGAAGCCATCTATAGCTTTGCAGAAACGGGAAAACCTATGATTGGTATTTGTCTTGGTATGCAGCTTTTATTTGAAAGTTCGGAAGAGTTTGGAAATCATAAAGGTCTTGGGCTTGTTGATGGAAAAGTTGTAAAGTTTGATAAATCAAAAATGCATGAAGATACAAAAATTCCACATATGGGTTGGAATACAATTAAAACACAAGATGAACATACTTTATTTGAAGGATTAAAAGATCCGTATTTATATTTTGTACACTCTTATCATGCAATTACTGATGAAAAAAATATTATTGGTAAAACTGAATATGGATATGACTTTGTAAGTGCTGTACATAAAGAAAATATTTATGGGTTTCAGCCACATCCAGAAAAATCACATGATAATGGATTAAAAATACTTAAAAATTTTATGAATTTAAAACACTAAAGAGGAAGAAGATAATATGGATATTTTACCAGCAATTGATCTAAAAGATGGAAAAGCTGTAAGACTAAGTAAAGGCCTTATGGATAGTGCAAAAATCTATTCAGATGAGCCTTGGCAAGTAGCAAAAAAGTTTGAAGAACTAGGAAGTAAATGGCTTCATATTGTAGATTTAAATGGTGCATTTGCAGGAGAACCAGCAAACCTAGAACAAATCAAAAAAATTAGAGAAAACTGTAACCTAAAAATTGAACTAGGTGGTGGAATTAGAGATGAAGAAACTATCAAAATGTATGTTGAACTTGGAGTTGATAGACTTATTTTAGGTTCTATTGCAGTTAAAAATCCTCAGTTTGTAAAAGACATGGCAGCTAAATACCCAATAGCTGTTGGTATTGATGCAATGGATGGTATGGTTGCAGTTGAAGGATGGGCAGAAGTTTCATCTATGAAGGCAACAGATTTAGCAAAAGAGTTTGCGAATGCAGGAGTTGAAGCTATAATTTGTACTGATATTTCAAAAGATGGTATGCTTTGTGGTGTAAATGTAGAATTTACAGAATCTATTGCATTGGCTTCTGGAATTGATACTATTGCATCTGGTGGAGTAAAAGATATCACTGATGTTTTAGAATGTAAAAACAATGGAAATATTTCAGGAATGATTGTAGGAAAAGCATTTTATGAAGGTAGACTTGATTTAAAAGAAGCCTTTGATACAGTCGGTCACTTATAAGATTAGGGTTAATCCCTAGTCTTAATTATTATTACAAGAACAAAAACCATCATCTTCAAGCTTTTGATTCTCTTTTTCTAACTCTTCTTTATATTTTTGAAAAGCCTTTTCTTTTTTTGATAAATCTTTATTATTTAAAGATTTTAAATGTAGTTCTTTTAAACTTTCTTCTTTATTTTTAATACTCTGCTCTGCAAATAAAGAAATAGAAAAAAATAAAAATATACAGCTTATATAATTCATACTATTTTATCTCATCTGCAGCAGTATAATGTAACTCTAATCCTTTTGAAGTTGCTACGAAACCATTTACATTTATTGTTCCATCGTGTACCATTTTATGGTGTTCTTTACATAGTGGTATTAGATTATATTTATGATTTGCATTTACATGCCCAATAAAGCCATCTTTATTTGCTCTAGCTTGTTCTTTAATATGGTGCACGTCATCACAAGCACGTCCACAAATTACACAAGAGCTTACAAATACATCTTTATTATACTTTGATGACTTTTTATGAGTAAGTCTCTCTACAGAGCTGTAATCATCTGTTAGTTTTTTTCTAATATCATTTGCAACTTGTAGAAACTCTTTATCCATATGAAGCGACTTTGCATATTCTAATCCATACATTGATGAACCACTTCCATATTTTAATTTCCTATCAAAAATCAATTTATCAGCCTCATCTTCATACATTACAGAAAGGTGAAGAGGTATGATATTTTTAAGCTTCTGAAGTTCTTCAATTTCAGGTAGTTGGTGAAGATGCGTTGCAAATATAAACATAGCCTCTAATTTTGAAAGCTTTAATATAGAACTTGCAACAATACTAACACCACTCATAGTTTCTGTACTATGTGAAATTTCATCTCCTAAAACAAGTGATTGATTTGTAGCACGATTAAAAATATTTTTTAACTCTAACATCTCAACTGCAAAAGAAGATAAACCTTTTGCTATATTATCTGCTCCAGAAATCCTAGTAAAAACAGAATCAAAAATAGAAAATCTCATAGATTTTGCAGGTACATAAAAACCAGCTTGAGCTAATATTACAGAGATACCTATTGACTTCATAAGTGAAGACTTTCCAGAAGAGTTTATTCCATAAAGTAAAATTCCATGCATTTTATTATCAAACATATTTACAGGGTTTGAATTTTTAATAATGACATTTTTTTTAAACTCTTCTTTTGCCAAAGATAACTCACCTAAAATAATATCATTTGGTACATAAATACCTTGTTCTTCATTTGCTTCTATTATAGGATGTCTTAAATCAATAAGCTCTAAGAAATTTTCATTTTCTTTTGTTTTAACAATTTTAGGACAAACATAATTATATTTTTTAGCTGTTTTAATATTTGAAATTGTTAAATCAACTTCTGCTATAAACTGTACTAAATCTTCTAAAAGTGTAGCAAATTTTTTTTCAAACTCTGTAAGTTTTTCTTTAAATACAAGTTTATTTAATTCAATAATTTTTCTTAAATTATGTACATATTTATCAGAGATTCTGTCAGTAAAAGGACAAGAAATTTTAACAGATGTTGTTTGAATTTTAATATTGAAATCTTTAAATAAAAGAAGTTCATCATCTATTATGATATGAGAATTTAACAACTCTTCTTTTATTAAATTAAATCTATTTTTAGTCAAAGATAAAAAGAAACCTTCTTTATCAAGTCTATTAATACTTACATAATTTGAATCTGTACTATTTATAAAAGAAAAGATATGTTCTCTAAAAAGTTCTAATTTTTCATAAAGTTCTTCATTCTCTTTATTTAATTCATCAATTTGAATATTTACACCATCACAAACCATATTACATTCAACATCTTTTAGCATATACTTTCCAGATACTGCTAAATTAAATGTTGATTCAATAGAATCAATAAACATTTGTAATTCAGCTAAAGAACAAGGAGGTGTAATAAATTTATAGTTTTCCATAAAAGATACAACTTCTTTTATACTTTGTAAAGAATCATATAAATAATTCAATTCAAAAGGATGAAGTCTTGTAAGTTTTATCCTTCTTGTTAGTCTTTCAATATCATAAATATTTGCTAGTTCATTTTCAATAGGAGCATGATAATCATATAACTCCTTTGATAAAGCATATCGTCTTAATAATTCTTTACTATCTTTTACAGGATGTGTTAACCTTTCTTTTAAAAGTCTTTTTCCCATAGCAGTAGAAGTGTTATTTATAAGTTTAATTAGACTTGGATTATGTGTTGTTTCTATAATATTTAATTGCTCTAAAGCATTATTACCTAAATAAATATATTTACTAACATCAAGTTTAACTGGATATGAAAGTTTTTGTACAATATTAGAATCATGTCCAATAACAAAATCAATTAAAATAGCAAGAGATTCTGTACTTAATGGAACTCTTTCCATATCAAGATGTTCAATTGAAGTTAAAAGAGATTCAATATTAAATACATTTTTAAATAGTTCATTTTGATAAGAAATTTTCGGACAAAAATTAGCAATGTGAAAAGTTTTTAGTTTTAATTCTAAATAATCAATAACTTCTTTTTGATTTATATTCTTATCTGCAAATGTAACAACTACTTCATTTGTTTTATGCATATTCATATAATTAAATACTTCATCAAGTGCGTAAAATTTATCTTCACTCGTTCCATGAACTTCGTTATAAAAACATTTTCCTGTTGTAACATCTATTGCAGAGTATCCAACTAAATAGATTCCTTTAATTTGGTCAATTACCAGTGATGTGATATTGTTTTCATCTTGGTCAATCACAAAATCAAAGTTTGTACCTGGACTTACAACTGTATCAAGATATCGTGATACCTTTGGAGGTACTCCTCGTTGTCTTATAATCACTACTGTATATTTTTGTTCTGAGATTATTCTAGCTAAGTGTTTTTCTAGAGATATTGCAGGAACACCTGCCATAATAGGATTTTCTTGAGAGTTTTCAAGTATTGATTTATTTTTACGGGTTAACTGAATATTTAGTAACTCAGCAATTTCTTTTGCTTTTCCTACTTGTTCTTCATCATTATTTACTTCATATACTTCAAAAAACGTCCCTATTTCCATAAGAACTACTGTATTTTTTCCATATTTTTTTTCAAATAATCTTTGTAGTTTAAAATACGTTACTGTTAAAAGGGTTTTCTTTTGATCTAATAACTCTTGAACTTCTTCTCTCAATTTATTTCATCACTCCAGTCCAATCTCTTATCATCGTTCTTTGTTCTCTTGTTAAATCAGCTTCTTCATGAAACTTGATATAATCAGCTAATGGCATTGAAGCGTAAGCTGTCCTAAATATTTCTTTTAATTGTTTCTTTTTTTCTTTTTCTGAATAATTTTCCCACTCAGATAAGTTTAATGCACTTCTTCCATTATTTACATGATCATCTATAATCCAAGAAAAAGGAGCAATATTTGCATACCAAGGCCATTTTACTTCGTTTGAATGACAATCATAACAAGCATTTTTAAACATTGTCATAATATGTTCTGGTGCTTTTATTTCCAACTCTTTGGGTGTTTGTTTATTTATTTTTTCAGTTTGAATAAATTGCATTGCACCAAAAACAAGTAAAATAATTAAAAGTGTTCTCTTCATAAAATCCTAATCCATAAATAATGTATACGGCCTTTTTAATTCATTCACAAATTGAGAAATTGAAAGGTTTCTTCCCTTTCTAAAAAATTCTTTTGAATCAAAAAAAACAAGTATCGTTGGAATAGAAAATACCGAAAAATTGCTTGCTATCTCTTTATATAAATCAGCTTTTATTTCATATATTTTTATTTTTGGGAAATTTTGAGGAATTACCTCATTTATTTTTGGTTTTAAAACTTTACAAACAGAACAATTTTCGCCAGAAAAATATATTAGTACAGGCTCCCCTGTACTAATTATTTTATCTATCTCACTTTTTGTTGATAGTTGGATCATGGACTACTGCAGTCTCTTTGATTTTTTCTTCAAGTTTTTCTTCTTCTTTTTTAATTAACTCTTCGCCATCAACATTCTTATGATCTTTTCTATTTACAAAAATATCATGTCTACTTAAACTAATCCCTTTCATGTGTGTAAGAGGGAATGCAAAAGCAATACCTTTTCCTGTCGTTGTAATATGTAAAGAATGGATAATAGACTTAATAACTGGATTTACCATACTTTGAGGAAGTAAAAATAGTAACATTGCATCATTTGCTTCAAAAGAACTTCTATAATAGTTATCAATCTTACCAAGTCCAATACCATCAGCACGAAGTACAGTTACACCAGGAGCACCTGCTTTATTCGCAGCTTGAATTGCATCAACTTTTTTATCTATTGGCACAATAATAACAACTGCACTAAAGTCCATAGGTAAAGAGTGTCTTCTATCACTTCCATCAATATTTAC
>Ga0193963_1001019_pt1 | contig 14169 bp, 12 predicted proteins | sample FB_6_MG_FD_140359 | JGI IMG/M metagenome (GOLD analysis project Ga0193963, IMG submission 140359) | Microbial mat bacterial communities from the Broadkill River, Lewes, Delaware, United States - FB_6_MG | ecosystem: Environmental > Aquatic > Freshwater > River > Microbial mats | place: USA...
ATGAGTAAATATCAATATCCAATTTTAACAGATGAAAAAGAATTTGAAGAGTTAATAAATGATTTATGTAGAAAAGTATTTGACTTAAACTCCTTCCAACTTTATGGAAGAAGAGGTCAAAAACAAGATGGAATTGATGGTATAGCTTTAAATAAAAAAAGAAGTTTAATTACATTTCAATGTAAAAATAAATTACAAAATAGAACTGACAAAAAAATTCAAGAGGAATTACTTGCTGATATTGTAAATGAAGTTGAAAAAGTAAAAAAAGAATTTATAGATAAAAAATTTTATAGTATAGAGTATTTTATATTTGCCAACTCATTTAAACAAGATAAAGAACTCCAAAATAAAGCACTTGAATTATCATCTAAGTATGGTATTAATGTAATTATTTGGAGTTGGGATGAAATTCAAAATTATTTAGAAAAAAACATTGATATAGCAAAATCTTATTACCCTTATTTTTTTGATAGGTCTTTTTTTTCAATAGATGATATAAAAAGAAAGTTTCAGAATAACTCAAAAATCTTAATGTCTTCTTCTAATTATTATATAGAGAAAGCTTTTATTTCGATGCCTGAATTTGATTTTATTTCTAGCTTTATAAATCAATCTAGTAAAGATAATATTTTAGTAGTAACTGGAAAAGCAGGTATAGGAAAAACAGCATTATTAACAAAAGTTCAAAAAGAGTGTGAAGATAATAAATTAACTTATCTGAGTATTAAAGCTGATAGAATTGTTATTGAAAATAAACAATCATTATCAGAGTTTTTTGAAGTTGATAGTTTATTGAACTCAATAAGGCAAATATCATTACAAGAAAAAGTTGTAATAATAATTGATCAACTTGATGCCTTATCCTTAACAATATCTTCAGATAGAACACCTATTAATATAATACTAGAGTTTATTGAACAGTTAAAAGGTATGTTTAATACTAAGGTAGTAGTTTCATTAAGAGAATATGATTTGAAAAATGATCCTCTATTGAGTTATTTAGAAAATGATAAGATACTTTATTTAAAACCTTTTTCAAAAGAGTTTGTTACATCAAAAATAAGTAGATTAATTAAATACAATAATAAAGTTTCCGAATCACTTATTGAACTATTACAAATACCTTTAAATTTATCACTTTTTTTAGAGTTGTATAGTGATGATAATGACTTATCAATAAAAACTTTACAAGATTTATATAAAAAGTTTTGGCAAAAGAAAATTCAGGATAAATCAATTGATAAAAACCTAAGAGTTAATTCAATTAAATTTTTAGAAGCACTTGTTGAAAGAATGATAATTTTAAAAAAAATAGAATCACCAATATTATTTTTTGAAGATGATTATGATGATGAAATTTCTCTTTTATTGAGTAAAGGAGTGATTGTTAAAGAAGATGAAAAAATATCTTTTTTTCATCAAACTTTTTATGATTTTATATTCGCAAAAAATTTTGTTAAAAATGAAAAGTCTTTATTTGATTTTATCATATCAATTGAACAGAATTTAGAAGTTCGTGAGCAAATAAAGCAGATTTTTGAGTTTTTAAGAGGAACAAACCCTAACTTATTTTTAGTAGAAGTTGAAAAGTTTTTATCATCTGAAAAGATAAGGTTACACATTAAATTATTGATTATATCTTACTTTGGAAACCTTGACAGACCAACAAAAGAAGAATACTTATTTTTAAAAAAACTTTTTGTTTTCAATAAGAGTTATGAAAAGTATTTTATTGAAAGTTGGATTTCGTCCGATTGGATTAAGTTTTTTAAAGAAGATCGTTTTTTCATTGAAGAAAATTTTAATAAATATAATTTAAATTACAAGCTAGAAGTTTTTATAAATAAAGAATCAGATTTAGTTTTTTCTATATTAGATAATATTACTTATAATGAAAAGTTAGTTGAACAAACTATGATTGAATGTTTAGTGAGATTAGAAAAGTGGACTGATAATTCAGTTAAAATTTTAGAAAAATATGAAAATGCTTTTTTTACTGGAAAAGATTATCGTTATGATAAAAAGAAAATATTTAGAAAATTATTTGAATATGATAAAAGTAAAGCAGAAAAGTTTTTTATTAGACTTTTAAATCAAGAGTTGGAAGATTTACAATCATTAGATAGACGAGAGATTTTAGAACACGAAACATTAGAAATTTTTGAAGAAGTATTTATCTATGACTCAAAAGTACTGTACATAGGTATTTTAGAGTTTTTTGAGAGTATTAGTAACGGTAGAACTAGAAAATATAATAAAAAAGAATATGTTATTGAAGATGATGTTTTTTACAGTTCTTCAATGTTTCAACATAAATCTACTTTATATAATATATGGGAACTTTATAGACAGCTATTAAGTAGAGTTTCTCGTCTTGCAAAAACAGACAAAAGCTTTTTTTCTGAAATTATGAATACATTTAATTTATCAAGATATATGTCAATATTAAATTTTAGAATTTTTGCATATAGTGAAGATATAAAATCTTATAAAAATGAGATATATGAATTAATTACTGATGAAAAACTATTTAATGAAATGGATTTTCATTGGGAAAATGGATATAAATTATTGAAATTAATTAGTAAAGCTTATCCTTTTTATAATGAAAAAGAAAGAAGTGAAATTTTATCTACAATTGTATCTGTTCTTCCTTCTTGGGAGAAGAGAAGATGGAGAAAAGAAATTACTTCTTATGGTCTGACTCAATATAAATTATTATTACAAATCCCACTTGATGAAATAAAAAGAATTAATTATTACAAAAAATTTCAAGAACTTCAAAGAAAATTCTATTGGTATGTTGAAAAAAAACCTGAAATTTTAGAGGTTACTTGGGTTGGTAGTCCTTTATCTTCTATTGCTTATGAAAAAATGAGTTTGAAAAACTGGTTACAATCAATGACGGTCTTTTCTGAAGTTAATAAACGAGATAACTCTTTCTTAAGAGGTGATAAAGTACAACATTCTAGAGAATTTGAAAAACAAGTTTCTCAAAATGTTGAAAAGTTTTACAATTTTTTATTTGAAATAAAAGATAATAATGTGCATCCAGACTACTTATCCTCCGCTTTATTAGGACTTATTTCTAGTGATATCTCAAATGAAAGACTTTTTGATGTAATTCAATATTATTCAGTTGTTAAAGATCCTTATACTCAAAGGCAGTTGGTAAAAGGAATGAATAAGCTATTAAAAAATGATTACTTTAATGAGTTTTTTGTTGATATTTTAGAAAAAAATAAAGATACTAACTATGAGGAAATTATTAGAGAAAAAGATAAGTTTCAAACTATTTATGATAATAGAACAAGTGCCATTAATTCCTATCAAGGTGATTTCTCTTCAATATTACCTTTAATATTAAAGAAAAAATTTGATGATGAATTAATTAAGCAAAGAGTATTAAATTTAATTAATGAATTGATAGAGAAAGATATTTATTTTGTCTATTTTGAGTTATTAGATTATCTTTCACATGTTTCGCATATTGATAAAAAACTATATTCAAAATTAGTTTGTAAAGTTATAGAGAAAGATGGATTGGGTCAATTATCTTTATATTCTCTAGATATAATTCATTATTTGTATCAAAATGATTTAATAAATAAACATAAATTTTTAGAAGTTATTGAAAAATCAATTTCATTTATTGCCTTGTGTAAAGATAAAGAAGATGCCCATTCAATTAATTATTTAGGAATGCTTTTATTTTTTTATTTTGTAAATGATGAAATTGATGAGAAATTAATTAATAAAGCAATAAATGTAAATAGTCAAGTTGTATTTGGAATTCTAAGTCAAGCCTTTGGTAGAGAACTATTATCTGATGATGAAAGGGTGTTAAAAGTTGCTAAACAATATATTTTAAAATTTAAAAATGATGAGGAAAATGATTTTTATTATAGTCATGAATTAGAAAATTTTGAAAAACTAGATTTAATTAAAAATGATTTTGAGTTTTTAAAAGAATTAGCTAAATCAATGAATATTAAAAGAGAATCTACAAGGTTTGTTGAATATTTAAGAAATGAATATTATAAAGATACCTCTATTATTAAGAAGGTATTAGAATTATTAGAAATAAATATTAAATCAATCACAAAAAAAACAAAAGTAAAATCTTATTATCATGGTAATACTGAATTAATTGAGTTTATTATAGAACTTTATAGTCGAATGAAATTAGAAAAAGAAAGAAGTGAAATTTTAGATTTATTAGATACTTTTTTAGAAAATGATAGTTTGAGATATTCAACTAAAAACTTAATTGAATAATATACTATTATATTTTAATAAATGAGAATTTGTATGACAAAAGAATACATTACCAATTACGTATCAGAACATAGAAATGAGTTCTCTTAAAAGTTTGCTATTGCTAAACTTGGGTTATTTGGTTCATATGTTAGAGATGAAGCAGATAAAAATAGTGATATTGATATTTTAGTTGAACTTGAAAATAACCTTACTAATATACATGATAAAAAGACTTTAGAAAACTTTGTCAATTTAAAAGTGGATATTGCTAGAGAAAAATATTTGGGACTTCTTGCTAAAAAAGAGATATTAAGTGAAGTAGAATATGTTTAAAATAAAACCATTCAAAAAAGATATTTAAAATATTACTACATCTTTATAAACAAAATTTTATAATTAAGTGAAAATAATAAACTCTAAAATCAAGTTTTTTTGATATAGTACTCTAAAATTTTTTATGAAAAGAGCAAAATGTATGATTATGATATTGTTTATATCAAAGGAAATCCAGCTTCTGGATTAAATGCTCAACATGAACAAATGAATAAATCAATCCTAGATTTATTAGTTCCTCACTCTTGTATTACAATTGATTCAGATATATCAAATAAAGATTTTAAAATACCTAAAGCTAAGGTATATATAGGTTTTTCTAGAGGCACAAGATATTTAAATAAACTAGATAAAAATTCTTTAAGAGTATCTATTGGTGGAATAAATGGTTCAGGAATTAATACTTTTATTAATGACAATGATAAAATATTAGAAGGTGATATCTCAATTCTTTCAATGAATGCACACTTTATCATACTAAAGGAAGATAAAATAAGAATCAAACAATTAGTTGATAACTTTTTATATGATTTTTAATATTTTTAGATATAATCTTTAGTAATGCCTTTAGGTATTACACATAGTTATATGTAATATTAAAGGTACTCATATGGAAATAAATTTTATTTTAGCATTATCAATAATTGTTTTTTGGTCTTCTATTATTCATGGTAGTATAGGTTTTGGCTTTGGTATGATTGCTACTCCTTTATTAGCTTTGTATACTGATATCCAAACGGCTATTACTTACTTACTTCTTCCTACAATGATGGTAAATATTGTAAGTATTTTAAGCAATGGCAAGTTTTTTGAGGCTTTAAAAAAGTTTTGGTTTATTATATTTCTTATGGTAGTAGGAAGTAGTTTTGGTACATATTTACTAATATTTTCAAACTCTGAAGTTTTTAAATTATTATTAGCTTTTATTATTTTGATTTACTTAGTGCAATCATTTATTAAAATAGAAGCTTCTTTTATATCAAAGTATCCAAAAGTTTCAACATATGGATTAGGTCTTTTTGGAGGTCTTTTGTCAGGGCTTACAAATGTTGTCGCACCATTGATGATTATTTATACTCTAGAGTTAAAATATTCTAGAAAAGATACTATACAATTATCAAACCTTTGTTTTTTATTTACAAAAATAGGGCAATTAATGGTTTTTTTATATTTTGGTAGCTTTTCAATTGAAATATTTGGTGGTTCGAGTATTGTTGTTTTAGTTGTTTTAATTGGGATGTTCTTAGGCATAAAAATAAATAAAAAAATTGATGCTAAATTTTATACAAAGATATTAAAAGTTCTATTGTTTATTATCGCTTGTATGCTAATAGTTCAAACGACATTTTATTAAGGTAAAAAATGGATTCAAATTTATTAAATGTATTTATAACAGTTGCAAAAGCAAATAGTATCTCTCAAGCTGCAAAAGATTTAGGTTTTACTCAATCAAATGTGACTTTAAGAATAAAACAACTTGAAAAAAATATAGGATATTCTTTATTTCATAGAACAAATAGAGGTGTAGTTTTAAGTAATGAAGGAGAGAAGTTTTACCCATATGCAATTGAAATAACTAAGAAAGTCGAAGAAGCAAAAATACATATGAGAAATATTGATTATCAAGATGTATTAAAAATAGGTTCAACTCAAACCTTTACTACAAGTAATTTGATGCCTTTAGTGGAAAAGTTAAATAAAGATTTTAATGAGATGAAACTAGAATTTACTGTTGATAGTAGTTTAAATTTATTAGACAAGTTATTAGACTATAAAATAGATGTTGCCTTTATAAATGGAAACCCTCATAATAAAGATTTAGAAGTATTGAATATTTTTGATGAAAAAATGGTATTAGTTGAACCAAAGAAAAAACAAACAGGTAATACAGTTTTTGTTTTTAAAAAGACATGTGCAAATTGTATTTTTTTAGAAAATTATATAAAAGAAAATAGAGAAGAAAATTATAAAACAGTAGCTCTTGAAAATTATGAATTAATTTTAGGATGTGTAAAAGCAGGGTATGGAGTTAGTTTACTATCTCCTAAAATAATAGAAAAGTTTGGATATACAGATTCAGTAAAACTTACAAGTATTGAAAACTATTTAGATACTCATCTTGTATGTAGAAAAGATTATTTACCATTAATTCATAAATATTTAAGAGATATTAGTTTATAAAACTAATATATAAAAGGAAAATAATGTCAATAACAATAAGAGATGCAATTGCATCAGATACTCAAGCAATTTTTGATTTTATAATAGAACTTGCAATTTATGAAAAAGAACCAGATGCGGTTAAAACAAATGTAGAAGAAACAGGAGAAATGATATTTGGAGAAAACTCTACAGTAAAAGCTTTGATATGTGAAGATAATGGAGTAGCTATTGGTCATGCTATTTATTTTTACAACTATTCAACATGGCTTGGGAAAAATGGTATTTATCTTGAAGATTTATATGTAACAGAACCCAAAAGAGGCTTAGGTGCTGGAAAAATTATGCTAAAACATCTTGCAAATAAAGCTTTAGAAGAAAACTGTGGTAGGTTTGAGTGGTCTTGTTTAGATTGGAATAAACCATCAAGAGACTTCTATGAAAGCATTGGCGCTGTATCTCAAGATGAGTGGATTGGTTATAGGCTTGAAGGTGATTCTTTAATTAACTTTGCAAAAAGCTAAAACTTTTTATTAAAGATAAATTTTTTCTCGTTATAATTTATCAACATTATCTTAGGAGAGAAAAATGAAATTACGTAATATACTATTAGTAGGTGTAGTTTGTGCATTGTCTACAAATATAAATGCAAGTGAAAGAATCACTTACAAATCTGCAAAATCATCATCTTCGTACTATCAAATGGCAGTTCAAGTTGGTGAAAATATTGCTAAAAAAAGTAATAATGATTTAAAAATCACTATTGAAGAGAGTCAAGGTTCTGTTCAGAATGTAAAAGAAGTTAGAAAAAGAAAAGGTAATTATGTTTTTACAACACCACCTGTTCTTGTAAAACTCGCTCTTGGACAAAAGGCTATGTTTTCAAAAGATAAAGCTGAAGACTACAATAGTATTAGAACACTTTTCCCTATTCCTTATTTAACTATGCATATGGTAGTTAGCCAAGATTCAGGTATCAAAACATTTGCTGATTTAAAAGGTAAGTCTTTACTTATTGGTAAAGGAAGTTTTGGAGCTAAAGAAGCTAAAAAATATGTAAACCTTTTTGGATTAAAAGGTGAAGTAAAACTTGTTGGTGCAGAGCTTTCAGGTGCAGTAGCTGCACTAAAAAATGGACAAATAGATGGTTTGCTACTGCTGGTTCTTATCCTGCTCCAAATGTGATTGAAGCTGCTGCAAGTAGTAAAATTAACATTTTATCTATGAGTGATGAGCAAATTGCAAAAACAAAAAGAAATAAACTAATCATCCCTGCCGGAACATATGCAGGTATTGATAAAGATATTGTAACTACAACATTGCCAGTTGGTGTATATACTACAACTTCAATGAGTGAAGAGACAGCATATAAGTTTACAAAAGCATTTTGGGAGTCTAAACCTAATTTAGAAAAACAAAGTGTTTGGTGGAAAGCAATTACTCCAAAGAACTTAGATATGTTTAATGCGAAACTTCATAAAGGTGCACTGAAGTACTACAATGAAATAAATGCAACAATACCTGATAGATTAAAATAGTTTAATACATGTCAGATATAAAAACACAGCTACAATCAAAAAAGTATTTGATTGTAGCTGTACTTGCAATTATTACTGTATTTTTTCATATTTATTTGATCTTTACTGGTTTGATGCCAAATTTAGTAAGTAGACCTATTCATTTAGCATTAGTTTTACCATGGATATTTCTGTTTTCCTCAGATGAAAATAGCTCGAATTTTAGTAAATACTTAGGGTATATATTATTAGTTTGTGCACTTTTTTCAACTTATTTTATTATAAATAATCATATAGATTTAGAAGACCAGTATGGTTCTTTAGAAGGGAAACTTCAATACTTTGTAGCTATTTCATTGATATTAGCAGTTTTAGAAATGGCAAGACGTGCAATTAAACTTGCTCTTCCTATGACTGCTGCAATTGCTTTGGCTTATGGATTATGGGGACACTATGTCCCAGGAGATTTTGGACATCAAGAGATACCTTTAGATAGTTTTTTAGGTACTTTAGTAATTGCAGAAGGCGGAATATTTGGAAGCTTGACAGGTATTTCTGTAAATGTTGTAGCTGTATTTGTAATACTTGGAGCTTTTGTAGGAGTCGGAGAAGGTGGAAATGCCTTTATGTCAATGTCTACAAAACTAGCAGGAAGACTTAGGGGTGGAGCGGCAAAGGTATCAGTTTTAGCTTCTGGATTTTTTGGTTCTATTTCTGGTTCCGCCTCTGCAAATGTAGCTTCAACAGGAGCTTTTACAATACCAACTATGAAAAGATTAAAATACCCTGCAAGTTTAGCTGCGGCAGTTGAGGCAGTAGCTTCAACAGGTGGACAGATAATGCCACCTTTGATGGGAGCAGGGGCTTTTATCATGGCAGAGTTATTAAGAGTAAACTATTCTACTATTATGAGTGCTGCAATATTTCCTGCAATTTTATTCTTTTTTACTGTATGGATTGGAATTGATGTCTTTGCAAAAAAATATAAACTTGTAGCAATGAGTGATGATGAAATTCCTACTACTAAAATAGTTATAAAACTAGCACCATTTTTTATTATCCCTTTTGGAATACTTTTATATGCACTATTGATAATTGGTAAAACACCACAATATTCTGCTGCCTTAGCAATCTTTGCTAGTATAGTTTTGTTATTAGTAAATCAAGACTGGAAAATTTCTTTTAGAGATTTTCTTTTTAGATTTTTAGATGCTTGTATAACTGCTTCAAAACAGATTGCAACTATTGCTTCGGTTATAATTTGTGCCGGTATTATTATTGGTGTTTTAAATATCACTGGAGTTGGAGTAAAAATTACATCAGCTATTTTATTTTTAGCTGGTGACAATCTTTGGATTGCTTTATTATTGACCGCCCTTGCTTGTCTTATCTTAGGTATGGAAGTTCCTACGACGGCTGCATATATTATCTGTGTATCTGTTGCTGGTCCAATCTTACAAGAATTTGGATTATCTGCACTTCAAGCACACTTATTTATATTTTGGTTTGCATTGTTATCTACTATTACTCCTCCCGTTTGTGGTACTGTATTTATTGCTTCTGGAATGGCCCAAACAAATTGGTTAGGTGTAGTTACAAAAGCAATGAAATTAGGAGTAGGATTATATATAGTCCCAGTTGCATTTATCGTAAATAAATATTTAATTTACCCAAATGAAAACTTTGTATTAGCATTTATGTCTTTTTTAAAAATAGCACTAGGTCTAGCAATTTTATCAAATGCTTTAGTAAATGATAAATTAAAATCTTATCTTAGAATAGGCTTTGCTTTTTTAGCTTTAGTAATTATTATGTTCCCTTTCCCTCTAAACTAGAAATTACTAATGTAAATCTGCCTAATATTAAATTTTAATAAATTAATAACGTGACAATTTATGCTTAATATTGGTTATAGTCTTAAAGTAATAAAATTTAATATATATATTTGAGTTATTTAAACTTGAAAGAGGTGGTTAAATTGAATCAATTTATTCAAGATAGTTTTGAAAGTTTATACAATGAATTTAATATTAGACTTCAAAATAGTAAGTTGGAAGATGCTTTATCTTTGATTCCACTTTTACTTGAAAAAGCGAATAAAGATATTGATACATTTTATACTCTTATGGGTGAAGCTACTGTTTTAACAAATTTAAATAAGAATTTTGATGTTTTAGAAAGCTATGATGAAATAATAGATAGATTTAAAGATACAAAAGATAGAACTATTTTTAAGTTTTTAGCTTACGCTTATTTCAATAAAGCTTTAATTTATGCAAAACAAAAAGAATTTAAAGAAGAACTAAAAACTTATGATATTTTATTGGAAAATTATATTACTGATATTTCAGATGAATTAGAAATAGTTTTAGCAAAAGCTTATATCAATAAAGCCATTTGTGTAGGAGAATTAAAAGAACCTAAAGATACAATTTCTATTTATAATGAACTAATTAAAAACTTTGAAAATTCTGATGATGAAAGTGTACAACTTCAAGTTGTTTTTGCAGCATGTAATACAGCTTCAGTTTTTACTCAGTATAACGAACATGAAGAAGCTATAAAATCTTATGATTATGTTGTTTCACATTTTGAAAACTCTGCAAATAAAAAAATAATTGAACTTGTTGCGAAATCTTTAGTAAATAAAGCTAGTAGATTAAAAGATTTACATAAAAATGTAAAAGCTTTAGAAGTATATGATGAAGTAGTAAGAAGATTCGAAAATTACGAAGACAAAATATTAAATCAAGTAGCTCTTGCATTACATAATAAATCTGTATTATTAGGTGTATTACATAGGGAAGATGAGCTTTTTAAAGTTTGTGATAAAATTATAGAACGTTTTTCAAATAGTCATGACGAAATGATAAAAAATATTGTATCTACTGCACAGATCATAAAAGATAAAGAAAAATATAATACTTCTTTTTAAAATATTTAAGAAGTTCGTCTTGTATGAACTTCTAATTATTTAAGTACTTTAGATAAACTTTGCAGAAAGCTCTTTTAAAATACTATCTGTTTGATATGATTCTCCATTATATTTAACTAATTTTATACCAGCAGAAGTGAAAGATTTAGCAGTATTTTTACAAGCTTTTTTTACTACTACATAATTACAATCTGTTAAAACTCTTCCCATTTTGTTATGTTGTTCTATATGATCTACATCATCATGGTCATGATCACATGCATGCTCTTCTTCAGGGTGTTCATGGTCTAAATCTGTTCTAGGATTATTTTTTATCTCTTCAAGTTTAAAAGATCTAAACATCCCTGATCCTGTCATAGTGTAAACTGCAAATTTAGGAGTATGTCCTGCATTTGGAAAAAATAATAAGTTCTCATCTTTTACGGGAATAGCTATTTTCATTTTATGTACCTTTTTATATATTGTTTAAAGAGTATCTTACTCTTGAAAATTTAAATTATGCAATTACTATTGCACAAATGAATTTTTTTAAGAAATCTGTAAAGCTAGTGACCTCTTCCTAGCATTTCAGATGCTTCCATCACAATCATAAAAGCATCTTCATCTGTTTGTTGTATGATTTCTTTTAAAAGTCCAATTTTTTTAATATCAACAACTATGAAAATTAGTGTTTTATTGTCTTGTGTTTTTAAACTTGAACCTTTTAAAACAGTTCCTTCTTCTCCTAAATGCTTTGTTATAGCAGAAGTAAGTTCGTCTACTTTATTTGTAGCTATATGAATTACCTTTGTACTAAGTGTCCCTGTAAGTATTATGTCTATAGATTTTGAGGTTGCATAAAGACTTATTATACTCCATAAAGCTTTTTCAATATCTTTAAATACATATATAGAACAAACTACAATAATCACGTCTATAAAGAGTATTATCTGTGCAGGTTTTATATGTGAACTTGAAGAAACTATTCTTGCTATAATAGTAGAGCCTCCTGCACTAGAGTTTCCTTTTATGATAAGTCCTACTCCAAAACCTACCAGTATACCGCCAAAAACTGACGCTAAAAAGATATTTTTTGTAATATAAATAGATGGAAAAAATTTTGTAAGTAAATCAATAAATATAGAAATTAAAATTATTGTAACTATTGTTTTAAGAGCAAACTTTTTTCCAAGATATTTTGTTCCCCATATAAGTAAAGGAATATTTATTGCAATAACCATAGTTCCAATTGAAAAATCACTCAAATGGTGTAAAAGTATTGCCATACCAGGAGTCCCACCAGTTGTAAAGTTATTTGGTAAAAAGAAAAACACTACTGACAGTGCAATAAAGAAAGTTCCAATTAAAATAAAAAAGCTATTTTTCATTTCATTAGTTGTAAGTATTTTTGACATATATTTTCCTATTTAGAAAGTTTTAATTAAATTTAAAATGATGAATATAAAACTTTATAGGCTTTCTTGTTGTTTATTCTCTTGATTTGTTGATTTTAAAATAGTGTTTAAAAGTTCTTTTTTAATAGTAGTATTAAAAGATAGTTCTTGATTTGTTTTTTTCATTTATTTCTTTTATTATCCTTTTGAATTTTGTATAGTAGCATAATTTTGATTCATATCATTATATGAAAATCTTATTTTAGGTAAAATCTTATTTAAATTTATAACAAAGAGAATTTTATGAAAAAACTTTTATTTACTGTTCTAGCAGTGGTAACAATAACAAACAGTTCTTTTGCAAAAGAAGAATTACAAAAAACAAATGATCCTGCTACTCAAGCTAAAGCTGACAAACAATTGAAATTACAAAATAAAGAAATTGTTAAATTAGTTGTTGAAGAAATAGGTAAAAAACTTCCTCAGAAAGTTGATGACTATACACAATATGTAGCTATTAAATCAGAAGGGTTAAGACTTATTTCTACTTTTGAAATTAATACTGCACCTAAAAGTGATGAAACAGTTATTAAAGAGGATAAACCAAGAATGGAACAGTTTATTAGAAAGGGTATTTGTCAAAGTGCAAAAAGGTTTTTACAAAGTGATATTGATATCACATATGTTTATACAAATGCAATGACAAAAAAAGAGTTATTTAGATTTGCTGTAACAGAGAAAGATTGTTCTAAATATAGAAAATAAGCGTGCATACAAAAATAGATTATTCTATTTTTGTGCAAGCTCCGTAACTGCATTTTTAATTTGAATTGCTAATTCTTCTGTAATAAAATCTTCATATTTTTGAAGATGTAGTTTTAGATTATCATTATAGACTTCTTTCATATCATCATTAAAATATTTATTGTCATTTATATCATTTATAAGTGGTTCAATGGAAAAGTTTCTTGATTGGATTAGTTCCATATTCTCATTTATAAAATTTTGTACAGCGTCCATTGATGTCTGTTTTCTAAGCTCTTCATCAAATATTGAGTCTAAATTGTCTATATCTTTTAAATCATTGATAAGCTCATATATTGATCCTAAAGCAAGTTTAAAGTCAAGCTCATAAGAAGTTTCAGTTATCCCACTTAAGTGTATAATCTTCCCAAGTGCAATTTGATAATTTGTTTCATATTTTGAAAGTTTATCAATAATATTTTCTCTAGTGTAGTATTTATCTATAATCATTTGAAATCCATGTGTAATAATTTTTATATATTATATCTAATATGTTATTTTCCCAAAATAAAAAATAAAATATTAAAGATAATATAAAAAAAAATACTATTCTAAAAATTTATAAAATAAACAAAATAATAAAAATATAATATAGTGTATATATTATATATAGGTTAAATTAGATTAAATAATAAAAGATGTATAATAAATAATCATATAAATGGTTCGAAGGATATGTTATGTTTAAAAATATGACGATAAAAACAAAAGTTATTTCACTTATTGTCGTTTCACTTAGTTTATTAACTGTAGTTTTAGCAGTTTTTTCAGTAAGTAAAGTAAA
>Ga0193963_1001020_pt1 | contig 14153 bp, 13 predicted proteins | sample FB_6_MG_FD_140359 | JGI IMG/M metagenome (GOLD analysis project Ga0193963, IMG submission 140359) | Microbial mat bacterial communities from the Broadkill River, Lewes, Delaware, United States - FB_6_MG | ecosystem: Environmental > Aquatic > Freshwater > River > Microbial mats | place: USA...
CCTACAATGAAATTTTTTGTTAAAAAAGTATGACTTTTATCTTCGACAGTAATATCATATACCAATTCTTCATCTTCTGATTCTTTAATACTTTTTACTCTCATAAAAAGATACTTAACATCATTAATATTCTCAAAAAAAGCTTTTAAGGACTCTCTTTTATGAAAAAGAATTGTATAAGATTTCTTATGATTAACATTTTTTTTATCTTTGTATTTTTTTTCTTTATAAATAGAAGGAATAAGTTCTAAACTTATTGCTAAATCAAATAAAAGATAAGATAATTTTTTACTTATTGTTTTATAAGTTCTTCTAGAATAACAACCATCTCCATCCATCAATCCTTCAAAAAGTGAACTCTTAAATGATTTTTTTAAGTAGTTAAAATAATATGGATACTCTTTATTTTGAGCACCACTTGCAAAAAGCTTTTTAAAAATATATTCTAAATTAGTACTTGAGCAAGTAACTTCTAAAGAATTTTTTCTATTTTTTGGATAAAATAAAGAGGCTTCTTTTTTAAAAGATTTCTTTAATGTTTCAATTATTTTCTCAGCATAATTAATTTCTTTAGAATGTAATGAAAATTTAATTCCCCCTCGATATGTACTTCCTTCTGCTATGTACATACCAAATAACCACATTAAATCCTTTGTGATTTTTACTTTTTTTATAATATCTACAGAAGGACCCAATTTATTCTTTTCCCAAAAATCTGAGAAATCAAAAGTTTTGTTTGTAATTACTTCCCTATCAATTGGATATAAGAAATAATCTCCTTTTTTAACTTCTTTTGCAAATAAGACTTGAGTCTTGATATTAATTTCTTTTTTATGTTTTCTTCTTTTTATATTTCCATAAAATTTAAGAGGTCTATTTTTTTCAACTCGAATATAAGGCAAATTCTTTTTTACATCATCTTGAGTTAAAACGACCATATCATGATTTTGAGTAAAATATGACCATTCATCAAACAAATCAGTTTTAAATTTCAACATTCCATATTGAGGTTTATGAGATAAGGTTTCAATTACTTTTGTTTCTTTTCCATTAGAAGCAAATACATAATCTCCAATTTGAATATCTTGAATTTCTTTTATACCATCTTTTGTTCTAATTTCTTCAGTTGGAGCTAAACACCCAAAACAATGATATATTTGTTTTGCAGGACTTACTACAAAAGAAGGAGTTGATTCTCCATGAAAAGGACAACAAGCTTTAAAGTTAGCACCTGATTTTTTAACTTCTAAAAACTGTGAAATTACATCAACAATATCAAGGTTGTTTTTTAAATTTTCAATCGACTCTTTTTTAATCATTTGCGATTATAGCACTTTATTTTTTTATATGAACTTTTATGATAATATTATTGTCTATTTCAAGATATAAACAAGGCCAAAAGTGGATAATATAGTTTTAGAGTATAGAGACCCGTTGTTTAGTATTATAATACTTGTAGCACTTGTATTTGTGATATCTTTTATCGCTTATTCTTATGGAATATATAGAGAAAGACTTGCACGAAAAGATTATAGAAAATTATCACGTAGGTTTGAACTTGGGAAACTAAAAGAAGACGACTATGTTCATTTATATAAAACATATAATCTACCTTTTGATTCAATACTTTTATTAGCCTCATCTTTTTTACATAAAGGTGATTATAATAAAGCAATAAATGTATACTTAACACTACTTGAACATGTAAGTGATAGAGTAAAAAAAGAAGAGTTATTAGAACTTTTAGGAACTACTTATTTTAAAGGTGGTTTTTTACAAAGATCAAAAGATGTATTTATAAGAATACTTAAATTCTCACCTAGAAACAAACAAGCTTTAACATATTTATTAATAATTCATGAAAAACTTAAAGACTTTAAAAAAGCTAAAGAAATAACAACTTGTCTAGAAGAATTAAATAAAAACGTTAGCAAAGATCAAACTTATCTAGATGCACTTATTATATTAAACGATCCAATTTATTCTTATGAGAAAAGAACCCAACTTCTAAATGAAATTTATAAAAAAGATAAAAGTATTCAAAGATTGTTTGTACAGTTTTTATTACAATTTAATAAAGACTTTTTTTGGGAAAATGTAGAAAAATTCGATGCCAAATCGTTTATTGATTTAATGTGGTATTTAAATTTTGACGATATTCATTTTGAGAAAGTTGCTTCAAATGAATTTTTGCTTGAATTATATAATGCAAAAGGCTACTTAGATAATTTAGAACATAGTGAAGACTTTGTTTTTAATATTTTAATATTACTTCATAAATATTCAAAAGAGGTAAATGCAACTTTAGATTTTGAATTTATTTGTTCATCTTGTAAACATTCACATCCAATTTATGACAATAGATGTCCACATTGTCATAGTATATTAACATTTAATGTTAGTCATACACTAAGTAAATCTTTAGACCAAGCTACACAATCTTTACAATAATAAAAGATGTGATATAATCTCGTGCATTAATTATAAATAATTATATTAATGTAAAAATTTTAAGGAAAGTAAGATAATGAGTGATTATTCAAAGTTAGAAAAGTGTTTGGATTATCAGTTTAAAGATAAAAACCTGATAATCGAAGCACTTACACATAAAAGTTTTAAAAAACCATATAATAATGAAAGATTAGAATTTTTAGGAGATGCAGTTTTAAACCTAATAGTAGGAGAATTTTTATTTTTAAAATTTCCAAAATCTAATGAAGGTGAACTATCAAAGATAAGAGCATCATTAGTAAATGAAACTGGCTTTACTAGATTAGCAAATGATATTAAATTAGGTGATTTTATTTTTATATCAAGTGCAGAAGAGAGAAACAAAGGAAGAACAAAAGCTTCTATTCTTTCAGATGCTTTTGAAGCAATAATGGGTGCTATTTATTTAGAATCAGGATTAGAGGCTTTAAAGCCAATTATTCTAAAACTTCTAGATGAATCATATGACAAAATTAATCTAGATGTTTTATTCTCTGATTATAAAACTGCTCTTCAAGAAATTACACAAGCTAGATTTGGTTCAATTCCTGAGTATAAAATTGAAGCTTCATTTGGTCCTGACCATAAAAAAGAGTTTGAAGTATCAATTTGGATTGATGATAAAACTTATGGAAAAGCAAAAGGTAAAAGTAAAAAATTAGCTCAACAAGCAGTTGCAAAAATTGCAATTGATATTTTAAAAGGTAGCGAATAATGAATACATTTGGACATAGATTTAGATTTTCAACTTTTGGTGAAAGTCATGGAAAAGCTCTTGGATGTATTGTAGATGGAGTTCCTGCTGGAATAAAAATTGATGAAGAGTTTATTCAAAATGAAATGGATAGAAGAAAACCTGGAAAAAACAAATACGCAACTGCTAGAAAAGAAGGCGATAAAGTAGAAATACTTTCAGGTGTATTTGAAGGAATTACAACAGGTACTTCAATTTCAATGGTAATTTTTAATGAAAACCAAAAATCTAAAGACTATACTAATGTAAAAGATCTATTTAGACCAGGTCATGCAGATTTTACTTACTTTAATAAATATGGAACAAGAGATTATAGAGGTGGTGGACGTTCAAGTGCTAGAGAAACAGCTGCTAGAGTAGCAGCTGGAGCAATTGCAAAATTAATGCTAAAAGAGCTTGAGATTGAAGTTCAAAGTGGTATTTGTGCAATTGATGGAGTTGAAGCTAGTGAATATGACTTTTCAAGTGTAAGTGACTCTGAAATATTTGCCCTAGATAAAAATGTTGAGCAAGCACAAAAAGATGCAATACTAGCTGCAAAAAATAAGCATAACTCTGTTGGTGGTGTTGCTCTTGTAAATGTTAAAAATGCTCCAATAGGTTTAGGTGAACCATTATATTTTAAACTTGATTCACAAATTGCAAATGCGATGATGAGTATAAACGCAGTAAAAGCTGTTGAAATTGGAGATGGAACACTAAGCTCAAAAGTTAAAGGTTATGATAATAATGACCAAATAAGAAAAGATGGCTTTAAAACAAATCATAGTGGTGGAATTCTTGGTGGAATTTCAAATGGCGATGATATTAATGTGAAAGTTTATTTTAAATCAACTCCATCTATTTTTATTAAACAAGAAACAGTTGATATTCACAATGATGAAGTTGATTGCGAACTAAAAGGAAGGCATGATCCTTGTGTTGCAGTTCGTGGTTCTGTTGTTGCTGAGTCTATGATGGCTTTAGTATTAGCTGATATGGCATTACTTAATATGTCATCTAAAATAGAAAATGTAAAAAAAGTTTACTCAAAATAAAAGAGTAAACTTTTACTCTTTTAAATTTACTTATTTTTTAAAGTTCACTTTTTAATTCTTCAAGTCTTGCAATTCTATCTTCAGTTGTAGGATGAGTTCTAAACAATCCTCCAAACGTAGACTTTAAACCTGAAAATGGATTTATTATAAACATATGTGCTGTTTGTTCTGTTGCATTATGAACTTGATGACCATTTCTAGCATAATTTTCTAATTTTGATAATGCAGATTGCAAGCCACTTGCATCACCTGTCATTCTAGCAGCTCCCTCATCAGCCATAAACTCACGACTACGACTTACTGTCATTTGAATAATTGAAGCTGCAAGAGGTAATAAAAGTGCCATTAATATCATCATTATTGGATTTGAATTTTGTCTATTACTTCCAAACATTGCACCAAATTGCATCATATTTGCTATCATTGCTATTGCACCTGCAAAAACAGCTGCAATGGTTCCCACTAAAATATCATAATGCTTTATATGAGATAATTCATGTGCAATTACACCTTCAAGCTCTTTTTCATTTAGCATTTCATATAAACCCATTGTAACTGCAACTGCTGCATTTTCATGATTTCTTCCAGTTGCGAATGCATTTGGAGTATGATCTGGAATTAAATATACTTTTGGCATTGGTAATCCAGCTTTTTGTACAAGTTTTTGAGTAATTTGATAAACAGGATGTCTTTTATCTTCAAGAGGTGTTGCATCATAATGCTTTAATACTTGTTGGTCTGAATAATAATATGCATAAAAGTTCATACCACCTGCTATTAAAAATGCAATTAACATACCAGTTGTTCCTCCAAAAGAAAAACCAATAAACACAAATAAAACTGTTAAAGAAGTTAATAAAAATACTGTTTTTGCTTGTTCCATAATATTCCTTTCATAATTTTAGTAATTATATAAAAAAATAGTTAATAAATATTAAACTAAATTCTATTTAAAATTGATTCTTCTTTATATAAAACTTTTGCACTTGGTGTTTGCTTTGAAGTACTCTCTAAATGAACATCTTGATCATCAAAGAAAATATCAGCACCAAAAGCTTTTACTACTTCATATTTATCAACTCCTCCTAGGAAAAATGCTTCATCAAGTCTTACATTCCAATGTGAAAGTGTTCTAATTACTCTTTCATGTGCAGGTGAATTTCTTGCAGTTATTAGTGCTGTTCTAATTGGTGTTTGCTCTTCTTGATATTTAGCTTGAATATTTGATATTACTCTTAATAGCTGAGCAAAAGGCCCATCTTGCATTGCATTTGATACATTTGCTTTTTCATGCTCTAAAAAGGCTTCTAAACCTTGAGTTTTATATATAACTTCTGATTCTTCTGAAAATAAAACTGCATCCCCATCAAAGGCAATTTTTACTTGGTTTGAAAATTCATTATTTTTATTTTCATATGGTAAAATTCTAGCAGAGGCTATTCCTTCATTAATTGCATTTTGAACATCATGTTCATTTGCTGATAAAAATAAATCTACTTTAAAAGGTTTTAAATATTTTGCAATATCGTTTCCTCCTGTCCAAGCTGAACGTTGAATATCTAGTTTGTATTTTTCTATTGATTTTGTAATTCGTAATGAAGTTGCTGAATTATTTCTAGACATGATAATAACTTCAACTTGTTTATCATCAGGAAAATCTTCATTTATTTTTAATAAATTTTTTACTAGTCTAAAACCTGTACCTTCATCTATTTGTTTATCTTCATTTTCAATTTGATATTTATAATAATCATCTAAACCTTTTTCTTCAAATATTTTATTTTCATCTTCTAAATTAAATAATGCTCTTGAAGAAATTGCAATTACTAATTTTTTGTTTAAATCATATCCCACTTTAATTAACCTTAATTTTTTTCTATTATACAAATATTAAACTATAAAATAAATTTTTTCTATAAAATACAAAAGAAAAATTCAAAATATTGATATTTTATATGTTTAACGACATAATAATTATTTAATTTTTAAGAGCCCTATTTAAAAGCAATAAAAATATTATTTGTAAATAATAAAATAATATTGATATTTTTTAATAAAAACTTGTAAAAATTACACATTGATATTGATTATATACAATAAGGTTATAATTTTATAATAAAAAAAGGATTTTTCTTTTAAAATCATAATTAATAAGAATAAAGAGTAATAAATGAAAAAACTATATATTGTAAGACACACTAACAAAGCTAATGAAAAACCTGGTCAAGATGATTATGATAGAGAATTAAGTCAAAAAGGTATTGAAGAAGCTAGAAAAATAGCTCAAAAGTTTGTAGATAAAAATGTTACTACTGATTTAATTGTATCAAGTCCTGCACACAGAACTAAGCAAACAGCTGAAATATTTGCGGAAGTACTAAATTATGATAAATCAATAATGTATAATGAAGTTTTATATATGGCATTTGTAAATGAACTTCTTGAGACAATATCTTATACATTTGATACAGTTGAAAATATGATATTAATTGGACACAACCCATCTTTAACTGCGCTTGCAATTACTCTTGTAGATTTTAAAGAGAAATTTGAAATAGGTGGAATTATGGAAATTGAGTTTGATTGCAATTCATGGATTGATATATCAAAAGAAAATGCAAAATTGGTTTCTTATATATATCCTGAAGAATAAAACAAAAGATAAAAGTAAATTTACTTTTATCTCAAATCTTTAAAACTATTTACCTAAACAAAACTCTCCAAACATTACATCTAACATTTGGTCATTTTCATATGGTCTTGTAATATTTGATATATTTTCTAAAGCCTCTGTTATATGATGAGCAAAGAATTCTAACTCACCACTATCAAGTGGCATAATAGATTGCTCTATATGAGATAGCGTTAATTCAACTGATGATACTTGTCTTTTTGAAACAAGAGTCATTTCATCACTATGTGTATTTGAATCTAATATTGTTTCAATATTTTTTATAAGTGGATTTATATCTTGTTTTGTAGATAATTCAATAAAATCACTTATTAAAGATTTATCAAAGCTATTTTCTAAATCAGATTTATTTAAAACTTTTATGATCTCTTTTTCTTTATTTGAAGATATTAAATCTATAATTTTTTCATCTTCACTATCACAAGTTTTACTATTATCAAATAATGCAATTACAATATCAGCTTCGTTAATCGCTTCAATTGATTTTTCAATTCCTATTTTTTCAATAACATCACTTGCATCTCTAATTCCTGCAGTATCAACTATTTTAATTATATGAGTACCAATTTTTACAGACTCTTCAATAGTATCCCGTGTAGTTCCTGCAATATCTGATATAATCGCTCTATCATAGTTTAGAAGCTTGTTAAGTAGCGATGACTTTCCAACATTAGGTTTTCCAATAATTGCAACTTTAAAGCCTTCTATCATTCCCTCACGTCTTTTACTAGCATCAAGAGTATTTGATAGTTTTACAATAATTTTATCCATTTTATTTTTGATTTGCTCAAAAATATCTGATGGTAAATCATCTTCAGCATAATCAATTGAAACTTCTGTATAAGCTAGCATGAATAGTAAATCTTCTCTAATATCATTTACAAAAGATGTTAGTTCACCTTTTAATTGTCTTGCTAATAATTTAACTGCATCTTCGCTTCTAGCTTCAATAATTTTAGAAATTGCTTCAGCTTTTGATAAATCTATTTTATTATTTAAAAAAGCTCTTTTTGAAAACTCACCAGGGCTTGCAAACCTAGCTCCATGATTAATAGTTTCATTTACAATCATATTTGCAATTGCAACTCCACCATGACATTGAAATTCAATTACATCTTCACCTGTAAAAGAAAATGGTGCTTTAAAATATAGAACTAAAGCTTCATCAATAACTTCATCTTTTTTAGAATACAAAGAAGAAAGTGTTGCTAATCGTGGTTGAAAGTCTGATTTTTTAGAGATTTTTAGAGCGATTTCAAGAGCATTTACTCCTGAAAGTCTAACTATTGAGATTGAACCAATTCCATTGGCTGTTGCAATTGCAACAATAGTATTATCATCAAACACTTTATTGGTCTTTACTTCTGTACTCATTTACAAGTACATATTTGTCGCCTCTTACATTTGTTTTTACAGCAACATATTTATTTGGAAATTCATCTCTTAGTTTTTTAAGTGCAATATGAACTAAAATACCATCTAAAGGTTTAGTTTTAAAAGTACCTTTTTCTTTAATTACTTCTATTACAGGTTCTAAATAAGTATAGATTGAAGCTTCTTGATTTTTTAAAAACTCTGCTACTTCTAATCTTAGCATTAATCCATACTTTTCATTTATCCAATTAAATAAAATATAAGATAAGGCTTTATATCTATAACCTTCTTTTCCAATTAATAAAGCAGAATCATCACCTGTAAATTCAACATATAAAGTTTCTTCATCATAGAAATCTACTTTAATATTATCGATTTTATAACAAGTATTTGAAAAAAGTAAATCCATTCCAGCTTTTATTTCGTTGATAATATCTTGTTTATCTTTTTTTACCACTAAAGAAGAAAGTTCATTTGAAGCTTCATCTTCATTGTAAAAGTTATCAAAAATTTTATCTTTTGAAGTATCTTTTGGAACTTCATTTAAAATAGGCTCTTCTTTTAACTCTTTAGCTTTTTTTACTATTTCATCACTTTTATTTGAATCTTCAATTCTTTTAGAAACATCTTCAATTTTTACATCTTTTTTTCTAAATGTTTGTGATGCTGATTTTTTTTCATATTTATTACAATTATCTTTATAACAAACTTGAATAATAGCAGTTTTTTTACCAAGCCCAAGGAAACCCTTGCTTGGCTGTTGAATTACATCAATTTCTAAATCTGTAATTGAACACTTAAAATCAGCTGTTGCTAATTCGTAAACTTCTTCTAAACATTTAGCTTCAAATTTTTTCATTGTAAATCCCTATTATTCTGCTTTTTGTTTTTCCGCTCTTTTTCTTTCAAACATTTTATTAATGTAATACTGTTGTGAAATTGTAAACACGTTATTTACGAACCAGTATAATGTAAGTCCTGCAGGGAACCATAAGAAGAAGAATGTGAAAATAATTGGTAACATTTGGAATATTTTCTTTTGCATTTCATCTTGCATTGTATTTGGTGTAATTTTTTGTTGTAAGTACATTGAAGCACCCATTAAAATTGGTAATACAAAGTATGGATCCATTTCAGCTAAATCGTGTACCCATAGCATCCATGGTGCACCTTTTAACTCAATAGCATTTAATAAAACTCTATATATTGCGAAGAATACAGGAATTTGTAAAATTAATGGTAAACATCCACCCATTGGGTTTGCACCATGTTTTTTATATAATTCCATCATATGCATAGATTGTTTTTGTTTATCATCTTTATATTTAGCTTGAATATCTTTCATTTTTGGTGCTAAATCTTTTAATTTTTGCATAGATACCATACCTTTGTATGATAAAGGATAAAGTACTAATTTAATTAAAATAGTTAATATAACAATTGTCCAACCCCAGTTTCCAACATAACTTTGAATAAATTGAAGTAATAAGAACATAGGTTTTGCAATAAATGTAAACCAACCATAATCAATTACATCAATTAATTCAGGATTTAAAGCTTCTAAATCTCTATGATTTTTAGGACCCATGAAACCTGAGAAAGAGATATTACTTCCACCATGAACAAAAGCTTGAACATCTGAATTTGAATCAGGCATTAAAGAAACACTTAATGACTTTTCAAAATTATAAATTAAACTTGTATAGTATCTATCAAAACTAGAAATAAATTTTGCACCAATAATATCTTTATTTTTATCTAAATCACCATCTTCAATTGTTTCTAAAGTACTATCATTTAATTTTGCGATAAAACCATGAACTGCATACATATCAGCTAAAACATTTGGTCTGTATCCATTTGTAATAAAAAATTGCTGATTGTTTGTAGAAGAAACTTTTAAATCATAGTGTCCATCAGGATAGATTGTAAACTTTTTAGTTAAAACTGTATTACTTAATGTCTGAGTTAATACTAATTCTTGAACATTACTTGTAGCATCAATATTAGCAGAACTTGCAACAGTTGCAACTTTGAAAGCTTCAGCATTTAAGTTTGCATCTGCAAATCTAACTTCTAAAGGTCTTAATTGATTAACTTCAAATAATTTGATTTGATTTAAATCTTCATCTTTATATTTTTCTTGAGTTAAAGTAACTTGCGCAACTCTACCTAAAGTATCAATTTCAATAATATTTTTTGCTGTTTTAATAACAGAAACTATTTGTGAACTTGCAATTGTTTTTGGAGATAAGGCTGCAACTTGGTTCGACATATCAATTGGATTGCCATTTACATCTGTTGATACCATTTGCGTAGTAGACGTTTTTACATCTGGAGCACTGTTTTCTTGTGTTGTTTGCTCTACTTTAGCTTGAGCAGCTTTAGCTTCTTGCTGTGGTTTTAATACTAAAAACTCATAAGCTATAAAAAATACAAAAACGACTACTGTCATTATAAGCATTCGTTTTTGCATTCCGTTATTTTGATTCATATTGTTCATCCTTGTTTTTCCACTGTCGGTTTTTAACTACAAAATATTTATTGTTTTTTGTTGGAACATACCAATAAACTATTTTGATTTTTTCAAAATTTACATTTTGAAGTTTTTTTAACTTTATAACTGGATAATCTATTCCACCAGAAAAAAGTTGATTACATTTTAATACGCGTGATATTGTAAAATAAATCGCCTTAAAAAACGTATTATTATCTAGTTGCCATAGGGCATATTGCGAACAAGTTGGATAATATCTACACGATCCAAATGAAATCACACTCAAATACCTCTGGTAAAACCTAATAAAGTATTTAAAAATTGTTTTCATTGTAGTAATTCAAGTCTTTTAAATGCAAAATCAAAATCTTTTTTTAGCTGTGAGAAGCTTTTATCGTGTATTGTATTTTTAACAACAAAAATATATTTACCGGATTTGATTTGATTTTCGTAAGTAGCAAATAAAGCTCTCATTCTACGTCTTGCTTTATTTCTTAATACTGCGTTTCCTACCTTCTTTGAAGTTACAAAAGCAGCGTTTAATGTATCATTAGAACCAAAAAAAGCGACAAATGATGACGTATGCCATCTTTTGCCGCTTTTATATAGTTTATTAAAATCTTTCGAGCTATTTAGTCGATGTCTTTTGCTTAAACAGCTAATCTTTTTCTACCTTTAGCTCTTCTTGCTTTAATAACTTTTCTACCATTTTTAGTAGCCATTCTGATTCTAAAACCATGCGTTCTCTTTCTAGGAGTGTTATGTGGTTGATATGTTCTTTTCATGTTAGTTATTCCTCTATATTCACTAATTAAGTTGGGGATTATAGTTAAACCAAGCTTAAGATTTCTTTAGTTTTGTTCTATTTCCTTCTCTTTTTTTTCTATTGGCAGAATTATTTGAAATAATGCACCTTTATAAGAACTTGAATTATATTCAAATTTTACATTTTTTACATTAATATACCCACCTAAATGATTAGAAATAATCTGTTCACTCATAAACAATCCAATACCAGTACCTTGGGATTTTTCTTTAGTTGTAAAATATGGCTCAAATATTTTACTTGTATTATTTAAGTCAAGACCATTTCCATTATCTTTTATTTCAATCATAAACTTATTATCTAAAACTTTTGAATTTATAAATATATATTTCTTTGTATCAATTTTTGATACAGCATCAATTGCATTGTTTAAAATATTTATTAATACTTGTAAAAGCTCATTTTCTAAAGTATTAAGTACTATGTCATCTATTTCTTCTATAATAAAAATATCATTTTCTGTACATTTAGTTTCAATTAAATTTAAAGACTTTTGAAATAAAGCACTAAACTTAAACTCATTAATTGTTTTTGTTGTCTTAAAATAGTTCCTAAAATCATCAATTGTTTGAGAAAGATATTGAACATGTTTATTAATCTTATCCATTGCATCATTTTCAAAATCTTTATCTAATATTCCATTTTCTCTTTGTACTTTAATACCTGTTGTAATTGTAGATATTGTGGATAGTGGTTGTCTCCATTGGTGAGCAATATTTCCAATCATTTCACCCATTGCTGCCATTTTTGATTGATGGGCTAAAATTCTATCTGTTTTAATATTCTTTTTTATTTGATGTTCTATTTCTTTTGTATATTTAATAAATTCAGACTCAAGAATTTTTGAAATATAAATTAATACTAGTAATAAGATTAGTGTAAGAGTAAAACTAATATATAATAATTGTTTTAATTCTTCATTATTTGTTTTTAATAATTCCTTATTCTTTATTTCCATTTCTTTATAGAAATCATCCATATAAAAACCTGTTCCTATTATCCACTTCCAATCTTTAATCCCATCTACATAACTTATTTTATTAATTTTTGCTTTTGTAATTGGTTTATCATTATGAGTATATGTCATAAACCCAGCTTTAATTTCAGATTTTTTTTTCATCTCTTTCATCATTTTTTCAGGATTTCTAACAAGCATAAGGTCTTTTATATTTTTTCCAATTGCATTTTTATTATGATAACTAATGTAGTTTCCATCATAGTCTAGTGCAAAGATATATGATTCTTTTCGATAATGATATTCACTAAGTTTTTTTGATAAACTATTTTTTAATTCAATATCAAAGTCTTTTATATATTCTCCAGTTCCTATAAACCAATTAAAAGGTTCAAAAAATTTAAAGTAACCAACTTTTTCTAGCTCTTCACTTTGATTTTCATCTTTTGCCCAATACCATTTATAAAAAGTTGAATCCTTTTTACTTAGAATTTCATTCATTCTTTGAATTAGAAAAGTCCCTTTTTTGTCTTTATAATTCCACATATTTTTATTTTCTAGATTTGTTTTAATTGGATGTAATATATTTGTTCCAAGCATTGAATAGATAAATAAATATCCTCGTTCTTCATTAAACCTAATATCTCTTAATGCATCTTTTATAAGTTTGATAATTTCATTTTGTTTTTTGTCTTGATTATTTTTGTATATTGATAAGGCAATATTATAAGCATTATCTACTTGTAATTTTAATTCTTTTTTTAGTTTTTTTCTTTGATTGGCTTTTTCATCTAAGATAGTTTGTTTAATTTTTTGTACTTGAAATTTTATTAAATCTTTATTGATTTCTATATATTTTTTCTCCAATTTTTGAGCTTCAAGCTTGAATCTTTCAATATTTTGGAAATATAAGTAAAAGGTTAAAACTCCTGAAATTATAAGCGTTAATAAAACAGGAATATACTTAATAAGATTAAGTATTCTTCTTTCTTTGATTTTCATTTGTCTTCTTAGTAATTAGTTCTGATATAAGTATAACATATAATCGTCATACTTATATCTTGACATTTGATAATTTATATTATGAAATATTAACAATTACCTCATCATTTACTACATCAAACTCTACTTTTGAACCTTCAAAAATTTTATCTTCTAATATTAAATCTGCAAGTTTATCTTCAACTATTTCATAAATAGCTCTTTTTAATGGTCTTGCCCCATATACTGGATCATATCCAGCTTTGGCTACATAAGCTTTTGCGTTTTCGCTTAATGAAATATGTATATCTTTTTGCTCTAATTTCTCTTTTATACTATTAAACATAATATCAACAATATTTGTAATTGCTTCAAGTCCAAGTTGCTCAAATATTACAATATCATCAAGTCTATTTAAAAACTCTGGTTTAAAGTATGCTTTTAAATCATCTAATACTTCTTTTCTTCTTTGTTCTTTATCTGATATATCAATAATTTTAGCACTACCAATATTAGATGTTAAAATTATAATAGTATTTTTAAAATC
>Ga0193963_1001023_pt1 | contig 14141 bp, 11 predicted proteins | sample FB_6_MG_FD_140359 | JGI IMG/M metagenome (GOLD analysis project Ga0193963, IMG submission 140359) | Microbial mat bacterial communities from the Broadkill River, Lewes, Delaware, United States - FB_6_MG | ecosystem: Environmental > Aquatic > Freshwater > River > Microbial mats | place: USA...
AAGACTGTACCCACTGCCAAAACCACGAATAGTTCATAATTTTTGATAGCTTGATGGATAGCAAAGTTATGCGCCAAATAGGGAAACTTGTTTGGTTTCCAGTTTGGTCAAAAGAACTGGAATCGAGGAACCGTATGCGGGAATTCTGCACGTACGGGTCTGTGGGGGAGGCGTCGGGCAACCGATGCCTCTACCCGGAAGTAAATTTATACTTGATAGGGTAGAACACCTGGGGTTCGAGGTTGCTGAACGAACCGTATCGAACCTGATGCCCCGACATGCGCCGAATTCAAAGCCCTCTCAAACCTGGCGGACTTTCCTGAAAAATCATGGTAACAAATGTTCGATTGACTTTTTCACTGTTCCGACAGTCACCTTTAATGTTCTGTTCGTCCTGGTGATCCTCAGCCATAGCCGCCGCAAAGTCGTACATTTCAATATAACCTCAAATCCGAGGGCCGAGTGGACAACCCAACAGATCGTGGAAGCCTTCCCCCGCAATCGAGTGAAAAACATGGGTATCAAAGAAGTGGTCTCGGCCCCGCAAAGCCCTTGGCAAAACCCGTTTGTTGATCGGCTCGATTAGACGAGAATGTACAGACCATGTCATCGTATTGAACCAAGGACATCTGAAAAATATTCTTTGGGCGTATTTTCAATATTATCATAACGACAGAACGCATCTGAGCCTTGAAAAATACGCCCAACGGTCGGCCAGTCCAACCCCGACCTGTCGGCAAATGTAAGATAATTAAAAATAGTGCTACGAAAGCGATTGTTTTTAATAAATATAATGATATAAGGTTGTTATCTAAAGATGGTGAACTTGATTAGCCGATAATAACTGCCCAACGGTTCAGTTTACCCAAATCGCGTCTTTGATTATCGGAAACACTTAATATCCAATCTCCATTCGAAGACTGCCCCACAAAATTTGATAATCCAGGTTCATTTGTAAGCGAATATAGGTGTTGAATATTATCTGCCTCTCTTCCTTCCTGACTGTGAAGGGGAACAGAAATATTGTTTGGTCCCCGCAGGGTGACTTTGAGATCGCCGATCCAGGTATGGGTGATATCAACTTCAATGCTGATGTCGGTGATGGTACGTCTCTGGGAAACATGGATGGTATCCGTGATCCCTTCAGGATCGTTATCCGGAATGATCCGGCCTGGTGCTGATTCTATCCTCAGGGCTTCATCGCCGGAAACGTCTGCATCAATGACCCAGTTGATAAGCTGGCCCAGATCGAAACGGGCATGGTCTGATACTTCCAGAGCCCAGGTTCCCCGTATCCGGCTTCCTTTTAGCTTGCCCAGGACCTGAGTGTTGGATTCATCAAAGGTTTTAATCAGATTGTCAGCACTCCGACCGGTCCTTCTGTGAAGGTCAAACCTGTTTCCATCCGGGCTTACCAGCCTGACAATTAGATCGCCGATATAGGTATGTCTTAAATCTAAATGAACTTTCAGGTTTTGAATGGTTCCTGTGTCCTGGATAAACATCCGTGTAACGATTCCCGCAGGATCGTCATCTGGAATGGTTAAGTTGGTTATCTGTTTTACCTTGACACTGGTTTTAGAGCCTTCTGTTTCCTTCCTTGCCTTTCGAACGGCTTCTACGGCATCGACCCTTCCGTGTCCGAACCATGGGCTCCAGGTACCGTTCTCATTTCCGTTGTTCGTGAAATCTCCTTTGTTAAATGGAGACACCGGTGAGACGTCCCAGGTCGGTTCAGGATCAAATTCTGCTGTAGGTGTGCGGGGATAACCGGTCATATTTAAATCTTTAGAGGCGGTTTGTTTTAGAATGGAAATAACATCTAAAGCGGTTAATTGGGGATTAGCCGATATTACCAGGGCGGCAATGCCGGCAGTCAGGGGTGTTGCGCTGGAAGTCCCACCAAAGCTGTCGGTTATTTGACTTCCGGACCCTGAGGCCGTTGTGATGCCAAGCCCATCTACCGACATCCGAAAATAGGTATGACTGTTGCTGGATGGCGCACAGATGTCAATCCCTGCACCATAATTTGAATAGTGGCTGCGTTGGGCCGTGCTGGCCAATGCTGCGACATGCATCACCCCGGACACACCGACCAGGTTGTGTTCAAACCGTCGTGCCGTTCTGGGGCCGATCCAGCGCCATGTACCGTTTGATTGTTCTTCCCAGCCGTGGCTGTAAGGGATATCAATATTGGAGTTGTGTTTAATGGGGCAGTTTTCATTACCTGCGGCCCAGAGAAATACAATGCCTTTTCCCCGTCGCCCTCCGGTTTTTGCTAACGTTTCAATTTTTTCAAGGACATCATTAGACCAATTTGATGCCGGTGAGCTGCCCCATGAATTTGACAATACATCGATTTTATCGGCAATATAATCCAGTGCGATTAATAATTTGCTGTCGCTGATGAATAGGGAGGAGCCGCTTGATTCCCACTTGATGGGTAATAAACGGCATCCGGGGGCAGCACCAACCGTCATTATACCGTCTGTTTCAGCTGCAATAACACCGGCACAGGAGGTGCCGTGGTTGGAACCGGGCAGATACATTTCACTAGGTTCGGCATCCGGGGCACCTTTTCGGATCAGCCTGAATCCTTTGAAATATCCCCATCCGGCAAATTTGTTTGCGGAATTGAAATCCGGGTGGTCCAGTCTACAGCCGTCGTCGGTTACGCCGATGACGACATCCGGGCTGCCAAAGCTATCGAGTAAGTTCCATGCCTGTTCGCTTCTGACCGATGACCGTTGATCGTATTCCTCATGGTCAAGACGATGATGGAGGTGCCACTGATTTGAGTAGGAGGGATCGGATGGAGTCTGTAAATAAGGGCTGACCCGCATGTTCAAATCATGCTCGGCAAGGGCAATGCTCTCTTCGCCCTCTGTTAATTTTACAACAAGTTTGACCGGGTTCATTCCGGTGGCATCGGTCAATCTGAATAAATATTTATCGGCAGAAAATTTGTGTAGAATTTCCAGGGCGTATTTCCCTGCAAATTTACCGATTTCCTCACCGGGCAGACTCTGCTTGAACGTTACGGTTATGCGGTCCGTGATAAGAAATTCCCCACCATCGTCGGATGTTTCGTAAGAATGATGGGTCGGAGCCAGCTTACGGGCCGCCTTCATCATTTTTTCCAGCTCTTCCGGCTTGCAAGATACGCGTGAAGAAGCAGACGATACCTGTTCGGCTTCCGGCATCTCTTCGGAAGGCAGGTTGTGATGCCGACGGCGAACCACAAATTGATCCTCCCGTTTGTTTAACGCTAGTTTTTTCCCTCCACGATAGGTGTACAGTTTAGTTCTGTTCTCCATTTTTGGTTCTCCTGTAATAATTTAAATGCCGATAAAGTGTTTTTCAACGATGTACTTTGAATGTTTTACGATCGGTTCAATCAACTCAAAATCTGTTGCTCCGCCAACGTAGAAAGTTCTTTCCTTGGGTGCAATTAAACATTTGGATAAAAATCCCCACAGGATTCTGGAAAAAATCTTGAATTTATTCGGTTTTGTTGGAGTTCATACTTCCCTGTTTTTATCCATTTATTAGTCTCATCTTTTTTGGAAACTGATTTTGTCAATCTTATTTTATATATCAGTTTGTTATCTGTTCTGCTATGGGGATTTATCCCTGTTTATTTAATTATAATAGAAACACCATGGCTTGTCTTTTTTACTCGTCTTCTCAGGTCCTATCGAACGCCAACGAAATCCCCTCAAACACAGCATCGTCGTCCACTGAATCGGTCCCTGCACGCCCGTTACGGGACAACCCGTTCTCCGCCACCATGATTCCACGAACCACACCGAACAGCAGTTCCTTGTTGGAAAGGTCTACCTCGACATTGACATTGTTCACCCATACCTTTGAATGGGCGGCCACGATCTGGGCATAACGGTCCGGATGATTGCCGTCGGCGCTGGGAGCCCAGCGGGCCGCTCGCCCCGACCTGCGTGTTCGGAGATGCCGCAAAGTCGTTCGGTGCCGGTCGATCCCAGCGTGCCGATGCGATCCCCCTTTATAGTGCCGTTGCTAACACAGCTGCATAGGTTTGTTAAACCCATGATGTCCTGTCCAGGAGACTGCGGACTATGTCTTGCATCGGTTATTGACAGGTATAACATCGTCAATGATTCTGATTTAAAGATGGCAACGGCAAAACAGGAAAAAATATCTGGATAATCAAATGGGCACAAATTCGGGCACAATGGCTCAATTTGAAAGCAAAAAAAGCACCCTCGGATGATCGAGGATGCCTCTGAAAGCATTGCGGCTCTTGCCTTTTGGTGTGGCGCGCCCGGCGCGATTCGAACACGCGGCCTACGGATTAGAAGTCCGTTGCTCTATCCAGCTGAGCTACGGGCGCAACAGGACACACTTTTAAAACGAGTTCCGGGTACATAATACCAAATTCCGGTCGAGCAAACACAATCAATTAAATCCTGATTTGCTTCAGGCAACCGCCAGTCTGCACCCCAGAGCCTTTGCTACTTTGCTGACGGTTGAAAACCTTGGGTTCCCATCTGCAGCCAATGATTTATACAAACTGGCTCTGGTGACCCCTGCTTTTTTTGCAACTTCTGTCATCCCTGTAGCCTTGGCTGCAATACTCAATGCATGGATAAAATCAGATTCTTCACCAGTTTCCAGAACTTCTTGTAAAAAGGCCCGGATTTCATCAGGGGTGTTAAGGTGTTCTGATATGTCCAATGGTTTGGTTTCAAGGGTCATGTTTTAAACCTCCAATTCATTTATAAGGCTTTTGGCCTTTTCAATATCTTTTGCCTGGCTGGATTTATCCCCACCGACCAGCAAAAGGATAATCTGCATCCCCTTCACTGTGTAATAAATCCTGTACCCGGGGCCAAAAAAAATCTCAGCTCGAAAAGATTCTGGTTGATTTGTTTGTGATCTCCAAAGTTCCCATTTTCAACTCTGGCAAGCCTGGCTAAAATCTTGATTTTTGCAGTGGCATTTTTTAACTTTTTAAACCACTTCCGGTATTCCACTGTATCTTCGAGTTGATATCTCATATATCAAATGTATCCTAAAAGATACACTGAGTCAAGAAATCAGAAGCAGATTTAGAATATGAAGTTTTCGTCAAGCAACTTGATTCTTTATATCTTTGTTGTGGGCTGAACCTCGGGGTTGATATGTCAGATCCGCCCATGGCTGTTATGATGTGCCCGGATATGTACCTGGAACTGATGTCGGACGAATATCTCGACCGGACCTTTTTGCATGTTTTAAGGTGCTTGATTCTGATCAACGGGCCACTGTCGGAACTCATTATAAATCAATTTAAACCGGATAAATAATGCCGGCACTGAATTTTAAAAAGCATTTTGCCCCTGCAGTGGACTCATGGGAGAAGTTGCAGACCATCCGGACTCGTCGGAAAGACGGGCGTGACCCAAAGGGCGGCCAGACTTTTCAAAGGAGAAGATATATGAGCGTTTATTTAAATCAGAAGCGCAATGTTTGAGCGCAAGACCAAACAAAAAAGGTTTTCAGCTAAAAGCTGAAAACCTTTGTTATCAAGTGGCGCGCCCGGCGCGATTCGAACACGCGGCCTACGGATTAGAAGTCCGTTGCTCTATCCAGCTGAGCTACGGGCGCAACAGGAAGGACTTTTAACAAATCCATATGGTTTTGGCAAGATAAAAAATAGTTAAAACGCATTTTTTGCAATTGCGAGTGTATCCCGGATAGGTGGTTTACATTTTTAGCGCTCCTATGAAAAATAAGTGCTGACCGGAATAGGGCCCAGGCCGATGAAATGAATAGTCCCTATCTGGAATTTAATCATGTTGGTTTTCTGTGATACAAAAATGTTATTATGTTACAAGACGTTTAAAGGCTTGATTCTATGCTGAAATACTGTTAAATTTTCACCCTTAATTTTACTATTTCAAGGCCTTTTGCATAAATCGGGCAGGTTAAAGAGACATCAATGACAAACCCCACAGACAAAACATTAGACAAGACATTATTACCGGAAATAAAAAAACGCAGAACATTCGGCATTATCAGCCATCCGGATGCCGGTAAAACAACATTGACGGAAAAATTGCTGTTGTTCGGCGGTGCCATCCAGCAGGCCGGTGCCGTAAAATCCAAGAAAGCGGCCCGGGCCGCCACCTCGGATTTCTTATCCATTGAGCAGGAGAGAGGTATTTCCGTATCGTCTTCCGTGATGAAGTTCAACTATAAGGACTATGAAATCAATCTTCTGGACACCCCGGGACATAAGGATTTCAGTGAGGATACCTACCGGGTGCTCACTGCGGTTGACTGTGCCGTGATGATCATTGACTCTGCCAAGGGGGTGGAACCCCAGACCCAGAAGCTGATGGAAGTATGCCGGATGCGCAACACGCCGATCATCACTTTTATCAACAAACTGGACCGGGAAGGGCTTGAGCCCCTTGATCTTTTCCAGGACATTGAGGATAAGCTGCAGATCGAATGCGTGCCTTTGACCTGGCCCATCGGCATGGGAAAGCGGTTTAAAGGGGTGTATAATCTGGAAGAACAACAATTGGGGATTCTCACGCCTGGATATACCCCTAAGAATGACGACGGGGTGTTGATCAAGGATCTTGATGATCCCGTGTTGGATGAAATGATCGGCCAGAGCCCGGCGGATCAGCTGCGCGAGGATGTTGAGCTGCTTTCCGTGGCGGCAGAACCGTTTGATATCGACCTTTATCTCAACGGCACCCAGACTCCGGTGTTCTTTGGTTCGGCCATCAATAACTTTGGGGTCCGGGAAATGCTGGACGCATTTGTCCGGATTGCGCCATGCCCCGGGGTCCGGCCCACAGCGAGCCGGGATGTGGATCCTTGTGAAGCGGCTTTTTCAGGGTTTACTTTTAAAATACAGGCCAATATGGACCCCGAGCACAGGGACAGAATCGCTTTTTTCAGAATTTGTTCGGGAAAATTCACCAAGGGTATGAAGGTTCGGCACCACCGTATTGGAAAAGATATTAAGATTGCCAATGCCACCATTTTCATGGCCCAGGAGCGGTCCAATGTGGAAGAGGCGTATCCGGGGGACATCATCGGCATCCACAACCACGGCACCATCAAGATCGGGGATACGTTTACCACAAAAGAGCCCTTGAAATTTTTGGGCATCCCCAATTTTGCCCCGGAACATTTCAGACGGGTGCTGCTTAAAGATCCGTTGAAAGCCAAAGCTCTGACAAAGGGGCTGACCCAGTTGGCGGAAGAGGGTACCATCCAGGTATTTCGTCCTTTGCAGGGTAACATGCATATCATCGGTGCTGTGGGCGTACTCCAGTTTGATGTGACCATGGCACGGCTTAAGGCTGAGTACAGTGTCAGTGCCGGATACGAGTCCATAGACCTGTCCGTGGCCCGATGGGTGGGGTGCGAAAACGAATCTTATCTCAAGGACTTTATCCGGAGCAACGAATCCAGCCTGACCCGGGACGCAGAAGGGCGCTTGACCTTTTTGACCACAAGTGTTTATCAACTTGGATTTACCCAGGAGGACTGGCCGGATATTGAGTTCCATAAAACAAGGGAACACAACGAGTAAGCTTTACAGATAGCCACCTTTCTATATTGAAGTCCCAATAACAGCCATGGGTTGAGTCTGGGTGTTGACCCGTCAGTTCAGCTTATGGCTACTATTTGAAGTATAAGTATCATGCGAGATCCTTTTAGAAAAATACCGTTTAATTATACCTCGGCCGATGACGACCAGATCATTGCCCATTTGTTCGGCAATGAGATTTTAAGCACCATTCATCTTCTGGAAACACTCAAGGGCACAGGCCGATCGTCCCGTCTTCTCCATCGTTTCATGGGGGACCTTTTTGTTATCCGCCGGAATGCCTTTCTGTTCCAGGAACTGGTGGAACACCCCATGCTGAGACGACGGCTGTTTACCGAATTTGAAGATGACCTTTTCAATATTGCCGAGCATGCCGAACACAACGAGGTCCGTATTGTGCTTGAAGCCTGCAGATCCGCACTTCAGCAGCTTAAAGCACAGATCAGTGCCGTGGCAAAGGAACAGGCCCGGGTAACACGGCGGCTTTCCCCGGTGGTGGGAAAGGCCAACGTATGCTTTGACGCCTTTAACATTACCTCCCATGCCACGGATGCCACGGACTGGCGAAGATACGCGCCGGCAGCCGTGCTGCGACCGGACAGGGAAGATCAGATTCCTAAACTGGTAAAAAAACTTAAAAACTTAAAATTTCATATCATTCCCCGGGGCGGGGGCACCGGACTGACCGGCGGGGCCACCCCCCTGGCACCGGACTGCGTCATGATCAATACGGAGAAGTTGAACACAATTTTTCCCATTGAACACCGCAAAACAAAAGACGGTAGAGATTATGCCGTGATGCCCATGGACGCCGGTGTCATCACCCAGGATGCCAAGGATGCGGCGGCTGACCAGGGGTATATTTTTGCCACAGATCCCACCTCTGCCTGGGCTTGTACCATTGGCGGCAATCTTGCGGAAAACGCCGGTGGTAAAACAGCCGTGCTCTATGGCACAGCCATTGATAATGTTTTGTCTTTCAGGATCACTATGCCCGACGGCCACCTGCTGACGGTGACGCGCCAGGATCATCCTCTGCGTAAAATTTTGTACGAGGATACGCTTCGCTTTGTAGTCAACGATGAAAATGGACAGATCCTGGACACCATTAAACTGACCGGGGCGGATGTCCGTAAAAAGGGCCTGGGCAAGGATGTCACTAATAAGGTTTTAGGCGGTCTGCCCGGGTTGCAGAAGGAAGGGTGTGACGGCATCATCACCTGGGCTGAATTTCTCCTCTACCCTGAATTTTCACACAAGGCCACCTGCTGTATTGAATTTTTCGGCAATGACATGACCGAGGCAGGCAAGGTGATTACACAAATTTGCTCTCGGTTTGACAACACCGATCCTGCGCTCATGGCCCTGGAACATTTTGATGAAGAATACATCAAGGCTATCAAATACAAGACCAAGCGATCCGTGGGAGACCGGCTTAAAGCCGTATTGCTCATTGACATGGTTTCCAATGATTTATTCCTCCTTGACCAGGGTATGCGTACCATAGAAACGATCCTTGAATCCTATGACAAGACCGGGCTCTCCATTGCCCGGGACAGGAATGAAGCTGCCCGCTACTGGGAAGACCGCAAACGGCTGGGGGCCATTGCCGCCCATACCAATGCCTTCAAGCTCAACGAAGATATTGTTCTGCCCATTGACAGTCTGGCCGATTTTGTCAGATTCGTTGACGAAACAAATCTTGAAGAAAAAAAATACACCCAGGGCCGGATTATTCAAAATATCCTGACATATCTGGAGACGGCAATTCCCCTTTCCGATCCCGAGTGGCTTGGAAAAAAGGTAGGGCGGATCAAGGATCTTGCTTACGGTATCCGCAAAAAGCTCGACATTGCGTCCCGGGACGCCCTGGAAGCCTTTATTCACACCAAAAACTTCCACAGTCAAATCCAGGATCATCTGCACGGATACAGCCTGGTTCTCTCCAATGTGGAAGATATTTACAATGACACCCTGAGCCGTCTCATTGTCATTGCCACCCACATGCATGCCGGGGATGGTAACGTACATGTGAATATCCCGGTGTTTTCCAATGATAAGCAGATGCTTGCCCGGGCCCACATGACCGCTGACAAGGTTATGGCAAAAGCTGTGGCCCTTGACGGTGTGGTCTCCGGCGAGCACGGTATCGGCGTCACCAAATTCAAATACCTGGATCAAGATCAGGTGAAGCAATTTGACGCCTACCGCAAACAGGTGGACCCCAACGGATTAATGAACCCGGGCAAGTTGTCCGAGCCGGATATTTTGAACAAGGTGTTCACTCCGTCGTTCAATCTTCTGAAACTTGAGGCCCAGATCCTAAAGCATGGATCGTTGTCCGATCTTTCGGCGAACATTTCCCATTGTGTTCGCTGCGGTAAATGCAAACCCCAGTGCCCGGTATTTTATCCGGCAAGGAACATGTTTTTTCATCCCAGGAATAAAAATTTGGCCCTGGGTGCTTTGATCGAGGCGTTGCTTTATATTACCCAGCGGACCCAGTCCACAAAATTCAAGGTTCTGAAAAACCTTGAACAGATTGGCGATCACTGTACCATCTGCCACAAGTGCTTTGACAAGTGCCCGGTAAATATTGATTCCGGGGTTATTTCCATTCAGGAACGTGAAATTCTTAAGAAAATGAATTTCAAGCATACACCTGTCCCCACAAAGTTAACTCTGGGGTATCTGGGGAACCGCAACCAGGCACTGAACCCGATCATACGCACAGGACTTTTGACAGCCGGCAGTGCCGTCCAGCGTGCGGCGGTCAAACTTGCAAAAACGATCTCATTTGTACCGGCGTTAAAAGAAACAAGACCGCTGCAGTTGCTGCACGCCCCGGTGTCCCAACCAGGACTGACCACGCTTCGGGCCCACCTGCCTTCGGCGGACAGAAACCAGGCTATTTTGATAAATCCTCCCGGGAAAATCGTTTCAACGGTGTTTTATTTTCCAGGATGCGGCAGTGAGCGCATGTTTTCCAATATCTCAAAGGCGACCATCTTTCTGCTGCTTTCCCAGGGACACCAGGTGGTGCTTCCGCCGCCATACATGTGCTGCGGGTACCCGCTGAAGGTTAATGCCCGGATAAAGGAGGCCCAAAAGGTCTCTCTTGAGAACACCATTATCATGACCCAGATCCGGGACATGTTCTATGACCTTGATTTTTCCGGCTGCATTGTCTCCTGCGGCACCTGCATGGAATCTTTGTCCGATATAGACATCACAGACCTGTTTGATGCAAATCTGTTTGATATCTCAGAATACCTGTTTGAAAATGGTCTGACAACAGCGGAACCCCAAGCCTGCCTTTACCATGCCCCCTGCCATGACAGTTTAAAGGGCACGGCAACGACACAGCTTGCCAAGGCAGGTATTAACGCCCGGGCCGTGCCTTACTGCTGTTCCGAAGCCGGAACCATGGCCCTGTCCCGGCCGGATATCAGCTACAATATGTTTTTAAGGAAACAAGATACCCTTAAGCCGGCGCGCCGGGGCCTGGATACGGCAAAGCCAAAAATATTGACCAACTGCCCTTCCTGCGTCCAGGGATTAGGTCGCCAGAGCCAGGTCACTGCCGTGCATATGGCCGTGGAACTGGCACGGCTTACCGGTGGTGCCGACTGGCTGAAAAAATTTCGGGTGTTGATTAAAAATGTGGAAATAGTGACCTTCTGACATGAACCTTATTTTGCTGGAAGACCAGGATTTCATTGGCCAGGACCGGGTGCGGCTCCAGGATGACCGGTGCCGACATATTATCCGGGTGCTTGGGGCAAAGCCTGGGGACACCCTTGTCTGCGGGAAAAAAAATGCAAAAATGGGCACAGGGTTAGTCATATCCATAGACCGGCACGCCATTGACATGCAGGTCCGCCTTGACCAGGACCCGCCGCTCCCATTGCCCCTGACCCTGGTGCTGGCGTTACCCCGCCCAAAGATGCTTAAACGAATACTCCAAGCACTTTCGAGTCTGGGTGTAAAAGAGATTTTCCTGATCAATTCCAGACGGGTGGAAAAAAGTTTTTGGGGGTCAAGCGTATTATCTGACTCCGATATTCATCGCCATCTTGACTTAGGCCTTTGCCAAGCACGGGATACCCTTGTGCCCCGGGTACATTTGAAACGCTTTTTTTCGCCCTTTGTTAAAGAAGAACTGCCGGAACTGAGCAAAAATAAAAACAAAATTATTGCCCATCCCAAAGCGCAAACGTCTTGTCCGGTGGGGGTGAATTCCGATACAGTGCTTGTGATCGGCCCGGAAGGCGGATTTATTGACCTTGAAGTTCAGACTCTTGTGGACAAAGGGTTTGAACCCATGACCATGGGAGGAAGAATTTTGCGGGTGGAAACTGCAGTAACTGCCTTGGTTTCCAGACTTTTTACTTAAAATTTTGTATTTGGAGATAAAAAAATGGATAACAAAATGGATAAAAAAACAGAAAAAATGAGACAAGAAGCGTATGAAAGCCTGCCCCCGATTATCAAAGATAGTCTGACGCCCGAAGAAAAGGAAATATTTTTAACCGCAGAACAATGGCCTGACAGCCTTTTTACCAAACTGGATGAATTTATTACTAAAGAATAGGAATTCGCCGATTCATTGACATCTGCCGATCAAAAATTTATATTGAATTAATTCAATCTTCAGGTGATCGGAAAAAGCATGAAATCTAATGATCGGCAGAATGCAGAAAGCCTCCCCCTGAAAAAATATGCCAAATATGCCCATGTACTCCAGAAAACAAAATGGGCCAGAGAATTCTCCTGGGAGCATATTCAAAAAATATGTTTCTATATTGAACCGGTAATGGCTAAATCCGGAGCCATCGTGTTCAAGGAAGGGGATACGGACAAAAGTCTGGGAATTATTGTCAAGGGTGCCATTGATATTCTTAAAGAAAATACCCGGGTCAGCACCCTGACCAGTTCCCAGACGTTTGGCGAAATGGCCCTGATAGACGGCGAACCCCGCTCCGCATCCGGTATCGCTGTAAAAGAAACCGTAATTTTTTTCATGACCCAGGAAAATCTGATTCTTCTGACCCAGGATGATCCGGAATTAGGGGTCCAACTGCTGTGGAAAATCTCCAAGCTCATCAGTCAGCGGTTACGTCAAACCACGGGGATGCTTGTGGATTATATGGGAGAATATTGAACTGATCCTATTACCTCCCAATTTTTGTAAAAATAACTATTTATAAAAAAGGCGGGTTATGAAATTGGATACAACGACTTTCGATGCGCACTATGAGACTGGCGTGTTATGGCAAGATCTTCAGCATAAAGAATTAATTGATCGTTTTAATATACTTTCAGATCAAAATTTCAAAACGATTAATCCTAAATTATTTACATCGACAACTGGATTTCTTGTAATGTATTCCCATCACCATTTAACGCTCGAAGAGGCCTATATGGAAAAGTATGAATATCCTGATACAGAATTCCATAAGAAGGCCCATAAAGAATTTATCAAAATGCTGAAAGATTTCAGAAAAAACCATAACTCTTTTTCTCAAAACGCCGTTGATAAACTTTTAGCTGACATCAAGGAATGGATTTTAGGCCATATTTTAGAAAATGATAAAAAATTGGGGTGGTATATTCGTGAAACAGAAAAAAAAATATTGCTTAGAAAAACGACAAATTAAAGGTTGATTTCATTATATTATTGCTTCTATCGCTTACATTCAACACCCCTTTCCAAAAGGATAGGAAAATATGATCAAACAAGACGAATTTAAAGAGATTTCATTTAAAAAATTTGAGCAGTACCGCACGGTCAACAAAGAAACTGATTTTATAGTGGTTGATGTTCGGCAGGAACGCGAATATACAGCCGGACACATTCCGGGGGCTAAACTGATCCCCTTAAACACCCTGGGTAATCATCTGTCTGAACTTGGTATGGACAAGGACCTGTTTTTTTACTGCCATAGCGGAGCCCGTTCAAATGTTGCCGGTATTATGGCTGCAGAAAGCGGCAGGGATCCACAGAAAACGTATAATATCACCGGCGGATTTCGCTCTTACCATGGCCATTCCCTGGAAGGTTTTCCCCGGCTGCAGGTATTTGACTACCTAAAAAGCGATGACAGACTGCTTTATCAGGCGATGGAACTGGAAAAAGCCGCAGAACGGTTTTATGAAACCATTCTCCTATTTGCCCCGGATAAAAAATTTACGACATCCATTAAAAAATTGGCAAAGGCGGAAATCGCCCATGCCAGAACTATTTATTCATACTGGAAACAAACCGTTGAGAATCCGCCACCTTTTGAGGAACTTTATGGATCTCTGATAGGGGATATCCTTGAAAATGGCCAGCCCCTATCAGAGGTGACAACTGATTTGCACGCAAACAAAGAGATTGAATGGACCGATATCATAGAGATGGCTCTAAGCATTGAAATTCAAGCCTATGATTTATACCGCACCATGGCAGATCGTCGGGGGCAGGGTGAGGCCAAAAACGCCTTTCTCTCCATTGCTCAGATGGAAAAAGCACATATGAAACTGGTGGCTGAAATGCTCGGGG
>Ga0193963_1001024_pt1 | contig 14140 bp, 10 predicted proteins | sample FB_6_MG_FD_140359 | JGI IMG/M metagenome (GOLD analysis project Ga0193963, IMG submission 140359) | Microbial mat bacterial communities from the Broadkill River, Lewes, Delaware, United States - FB_6_MG | ecosystem: Environmental > Aquatic > Freshwater > River > Microbial mats | place: USA...
CAATAAGTCTATTTTTTACAAATAGCTCTGTATTTTGATTCTGAATCAACTTTGAAGAAAGTTGATTTTATTCAAGTATAGATTCATCAGTAAGTGACCTAGAAAGTCAAATTTTAACAATTGATATAGTTTGAGAAAATTGAACTAAGGATGCTATTAATAAAATAACTTGAGATTCTTGTCTAGAAAATGATTTATCTGAAGATCAGATAAAAAATATACTTTATAATTGAGCAGTTAATTTAATTATAAATAATATAAGTGATTCTTGTTTTCAAAATTGAAGTGTAAGTCAAAACACAATAAACACTCATTTAAAAGCAATTAGGCAATTTTATAATGAAAAAAGTTTCGTCTCGAAAGAAAAAACAAAACAAATTTTCTGAGTTTCTAATGTTTGAATTTATTCTGATTGAATTAAGTCAAATGCGCCATTTGATTTAATAGAAGATTTGAAAAATATAGATTCTATAATTTTCATGGAAGAAAGCACTCAATATGAATGAAATGAAGACCATGATTTATGAGGAGAATTATCATGATTAATAAATAAAATAAATGAAGATAATAATATAGCAGAAAATCAATTAATTAACAATTCTGAAACAAACAATAATTGAGAAAATAACTCAGTAAAGAAAGATTTACCAAAAGATGAAACTGTAGAAGAAATAAGCATAAATAGTATAAATGCATGTTATATTAGTAACTCAGATAGTTGATTAAATAATGAAGCTTTAAATTTTCTTTTATTAGATACCAAGAAAAAAAACACACCTAAAACAGAAGATGAACTAACTGAAATTGAATTAGGTTTAGAAAACAAAATAAAAAACATAGAAGAAAGTAATTTCTTTGACCCAACAAGTAGTTATTCTAAGGTAAATGATAATAGTGAATTCCCTTGTGATTGATTTTTTTGTATTGATATAAATTTTATAACATATCAACATAATTTATTATGATGATGATTTCAAGATATAACGATTGAATATATAATAACTAGATCTAATGAGCATCTTAAGAAATTTACAAACACATCATTAGTTCAATCAAAAATGTCAATGAATAATTTTGAATTATGACTTAAAGACTTAAATCTACCAGATGTATTTCATATATGATTTCAAATAAGTACAAAACCAGTCCCTATATTATCAATCGAAGATGAAGGAAGAGAAGATGAATGAGTGTATTCAACTGAAAATCAATTAAAGGCTTATTATGAAGCGTATTGATTAGATTATAAAAGAAGAAATGATTTATCGTTATATTCTAAAATAGCTAATGAAAAACAAGCTATAGAAAATACATCATTGAGTAATAATAAGGAGGTTCTCTGACAAATAGAAGCTTATAGTAAATATTTAACTGAAAAGAAAAAGAAAAAGGAAATTATAACAAAAACTATTAACGAACAAAGTAAGCATACAATTATGTCAGATTTTGAATCTCAATTTAAAGAAATAGAAGTATTTAACAAAGCTATAAATGATTATGTTAATAACCTAGATACCATTATTACAAATATGGATAAAATCCCTAGTGATACTTGATCTAACTAAACTTAAATGAAAAAAATTATACTTACATTATTTGTATTAATATTAAATATTAATTATACATATGCAGGAGAGTGTCTTATTAAAAATAAGACTTCCCCTTCTTTATTGGAGTATATAGAAAACAATAGAAATGTTATAAAAAAAATAACTACTCAAACCATAAAAGAATCAAACAAAAAAAATGAAGAAACAAAGACTATAACATGAAATGTTAAAAATGAATTTTCAACACTAAAATATGATGCAATTAGAATATATAATGAAGCATTTGATTTTAATTGATATTATTCATATTTCAAATACTACGCTGTATTCCCTATATCAAATGAAGTACCCTATGAAGTAAAAAGAGATTACAGAATATTAGAAAATGAAAATAAATGACTTAAAAAATATATTGAAAATATAGTTAAAAGTTGAAAATCAAACATAGATATAATATGAATATGTGAATGAATAGAATGAAAATGTGATTATAAAAGTAAAATCAAAAATACTGAATTAATATGAAAACTAATTCAAAATAATCAAAATATATTAGATTTATATAGAAATGTAGTTATATGAGAATTGAAAACCAATGATTACAACTATCAATTAGTTGGTAATAATTTTGAAGCAGAAATAAAAACAAATTACTCAATTAATTCATATAGTAAATGTTGAGAAGAGGAAGGTTGATTTTTTGAAACAATATCTAAGTCAATTGCAAACATATGAACATTAAATAAACAATGAACTGATTGAATTCAAAAATGGAAAGATGCATGGTGATTATTAATTTGAAAAGATACATCTAAGAGTGAATATCAAAAACTTGAAAAAGATTTGCTAAAAAAGGAATTATCTAGACAATGAGTATCTTGAGACAATCAACAAAATATGCTAGAGGCTCTAGATAAATACAATAGCACTTGATTTTCACAAAATAATAATTTCATAACTAACTCTTATAATAATATAAAGAATAAATTAGAAAAAGAATTTAAAAAATTTAATGATGAAATAATATGAGATTTTTTTGAAAAAGAAGAATGAGAAGAAGTTAGTATAAATGATATAAATAGAGCTAGTTTAAATTCTGAATGATCAGAAAATATAAAAAAAAGGATCGATACTTTATATTTAGAGCAAAATAATTTTGAGTGAATATCTGAATTAAATACCGACAACACAAGGGCTAGAATAATTAGTACGTATATTGAAATTTCAAATTCAATTAATACACTAAATAAAACAACTTGTAGAGTAGCTGTAAAAGTATGTAAAGCTCAAGATCCAAGTAAATGAGATTGTTGAGAATGTAATTAATTATAAATAATAAAAAAAATGTTAACAAAACAAGAAGTTGGTGTTATGAGAAGTAACGCAAGAATACATAAAAAAGTATTCGATGAAATAAAATTAATGCTTAAAGATTGAGTTTCAGCTGTAGATGTAGATAAATTATGTTGAGATATAGCAAGAAAACACAATGTACTATGCTGATTCAGAGGAGTATACTGATTCCCTGATAATCTTTGTATAAGTGTAAATGATGTTGTTGTTCATTGACCAGCAAAAAAATGACTTATTTTTAGAGATTGAGACTTAGTTACATTTGATTTTTGAATAAAAGATAAACAAAAATGAATAAATACTGACGCTGCTTTTTCTGTAATAATTTGATGAGATGATAAAAATCCAATTTGAGCAAAATTAATCGAAGCCAATAAAAAAGCTTTATATGCAGGTATAGAACAATGTAGAGTTTGAAAAACAACATGAGATATTGGTTTTGCAATACAATCTGAAATTGAAAAAGCTTGATTCAAAGTAATAAAAGACTTGACCGGTCATGCAATTTGAAAAAAGTTACATGAAAAACCATATATATATAATTATGGTACTCCATGAGAATGAGTTAAACTAAAAGAGTGAATGACTCTTGCAATAGAACCTATTCTATGAGAAACAAGTGGTGAAATAACTGAAGAATGAGGATGGGAGATATATACAAAAGATGGTTGATTATGAAGTCAGTATGAACATACTATTTTAATAACATCTTGAGACCCAGAAATAATAATATAACTCTAGTTTTCTAGAGTTTTTTATTTGTAAAAAATCTTATTTAAGTATAATTGTTAACATAATAATTATTATTTCAAGAACATGTTATTAAAAGAAGCTCATAATAAATTTCTTAATTATTTAGAAGTTATAAAGAATAAATCTCCTAGAACTATTGAACAATATGATAGGCATTTAATTAAATTTCAACAATACATTACAGAAAAATATAAAAATCTAGAGAATTTTAAAGTTTGAGATATAAATTTAGAAATTGCTGAATGATTTAGAAGTTTTTTATATGAAAAAAGAAGGACTATTTCCATAAAAACTGCTAATGCTTATATGATTACTATTAGGAGTTTTTTAAAATTTCTAGAAAAAAAATGATACCCAAGCTTATCAGCTACAGCTATTGATTTAATTAAAGCTGAAGATAGACATGTTGAATTTTTAACTCCAGATGAATTAGAAAGATTGTTCAGTATACCCGATACAACCTCAATAATATGAACTAGAGACATTGCAATAATGGAGTGCATTTATTCAACATGACTTAGAATATCTGAACTTACAGCATTGAATATAAAAGATATTAATTTGAAAAGAAGAGAGTTTGCAGTTAGATGAAAATGAAAAAAAGTAAGAGTTGTATATTTAACAAAAAAAGCAGCAAATTTGATTGAAAATTACTTATGAAAAAGAAATGATCACTTATCTCCTTTATTTATAAGACATAATATTAAAATTGAGAATATAGAAATACTTGAGGATGAAAAAGTAAGACTATCAAGATTTTTTATAACAAATATGGTGAAAAAATATGCTCTAAAAGCTTTCATACTTAAAGATATATCAGCACATACTCTAAGACATAGTTTTGCTACTACCTTATTAAGTAATTGAGCTGATTTAAGGGCAATACAAGAGATGTTATGACATGCAAGTATAACAACAACTCAAGTATATACTCATGTTACAAATAAGAAACTAAAAGATGTTCATTCAAAATTTTTCAAATAAACCATTTTTTATAAAAATATCAATACCTAAGATTTTGACATTAATAAAAGTATAAATATTATCACATTATATTTTAATTTTAAATGAAAAAAATGAAAAAAACTATACTTATATCTTTACTTTTTGCATTATCTCTAAATATTGCAAACTGATTAAATTTAGCAGAAGAAATTAAAGAAAAAGAATTAGAAAAAAATAATACTCAAATTGAAAATCAAGATACAGAAACTACTGAAGTTGAAGAAGTACTAGAAGATGTATTTACTGAAGAAATGGAGAAGGTTCAAAATGAAACTACTGAAAACGAAGAACTTATCGATTTAAATGCAGCTACTCCAGTTAAATCTTTATCTGAAACTACTGAAGAACTACCTGAAACTGGACCTGAAGAATTTATGTTAATCTTTTTAACTTTATTTTTAACATCAGCAATTTTTATAAAAAATAAATTTAAAAAATAATATTCAGCATAATAAAAAAAGAAGACATTAACTTAAGTTAATGTCTTCTTTTTTTATACTAAATATTAAATCTTTCCTTTCAATAATTAAATCATACTCTATTCTTTTATCTTTAAATATATCAAAATTATCAATAACTTTTCTTTCTGGGTTTACGAAATAGAATTTATTTCAATTATCTAATCAATAACTAATTCAAAAATCACTAGAAGTATCCCCCATTCATCAAATTGTCTTATTAATAACTCATGTCTTTTTTAATATAGAAATAAATTCTTTTTTGTGACTTCTTCACCACAATGGAGTAAATTCATCATTATCTAAAAAAACATTACTTCAAAATCAAAAAACATTATTAGAATATGAACTTCATATATTTTTAGAAATATATCACTTTAATAATTCTAAGTAAATTTCAAATATAAAACTAGGAGCTCCTGAGATAAAAAGAAAATTGTCTCATTTTTCTAATATTTCTTTTAATTTTTGTATAGAAAATCTAAAAGGATTGATTTTTTCTTTTGATTTAAAGCTATATTTAACAAAAGATAAATAATCATCCCAAATAATTAAATTTTTATGTTTAATCATTAAGTAAATTCAAGCATTCAAATATTCAAAGTATTCTATCTCTTTATTATATGCTTTTTTTTCAAGCTCATTAAAGAATTCTAAATCTTTTAAAAATAAATAATAATCTTCTAAGTTTAAGTCAAAATAGTTATGTTTTTTTACAAATTTAACAAACAATGTAAATGCTTCTTTTTGCAATACTCCCCTAAAAAAAGTTCAATCCAAATCTGAGATAAAATAATCTCATCTATGCATATCTCAAATTTTTGTAGAGTAATATTCTTGTAATAAAAAGTCCTCTCTAAAATTAATTCAAACTAATTCAAGTATATCTTTATCATTACTTTCAGTACTAATAACATCTAATGCTTCTTTTAAATTCATACAATATAAGTTATGTATCAAACCTTGTAATTATAAGGATATAAACAATTTTTAAAAGTTTTATTTTTATTTTTTTTATATATAATAACATCAATATAAATAAAAATACAAAATGAAAATCGTAGTATGATTAGGTAATCCTTGAGATAAATATATAAAAACAAAGCACAATGTAGGATTTATAATTCTTGATAAATTACAAGAAAAAAATTCATTCTCTGAGTTTAAATTTGAAAGTAAATTTAAATGAGAAATTAGTACATGACTAATAAATTCTGAAAAAACTTTACTACTAAAACCTCAAACTTATATGAATTTAAGTTGAGAATCATTAAGAAAGATAGTAGATTTCTATAAAGTAGATATATCAGATATAATAGTGATTTATGATGATATGAGCATGGATTTCTCAAAAATAAGATTTAGAGATAAATGAAGTGCATGATGACACAACTGAATTAAAGATATAATTAAGCATTTTGATCAATCTTTTAAAAGAATAAAAATATGAATCTGATTTAATGATAATTTTGAAGTTTCAGATTGGGTACTTTCAAAATTTTCAGAAGATGAACTAGATGATATAAATGGTGATATTTATAAAAAAACTTATGATTTATTAATAGAAAAAATATAAATGAAAAAAATATATATAGTATGAATATGATGAATAGGAATCTCTGCAATTGCTAGATATTATAATGAAAAATGATATAAAGTTTATTGAAGTGATAAATTTAATTCAACACTAATTGAAAAATTACAAGATGAATGAATAGATATAATAATATGAGAAGACAAAAATAGAATAGATAGTTCTTTTCAAAAGATAGTCTATACAGAAGCTGTCAGTAAAAATCAAAGCGAAATAAGTAAATCAATAGATTTATGAATTGAAATAAAAACCTACCCCGAAGAGTTATCAAACATAACAAAAGATAGAAAATTAATAACTGTATCTGGTACACATTGAAAATCAACAACAACGTCATTAGCATCATTAATCCTAAAAGATAGTGAAGAAGATTTTACATCTATAGTTTGAACTGTTCTGAAAGAATTTTGATGAAAGAATTTTTTTCATAGAAATAATTTTAATGATGGAAATGATTTTTTTATAATTGAAGCATGTGAGTACAAAAGAAGTTTTTTAAATTATAAACCTTCGGTTGCAATAATAACAAATATAGAAATTGATCATCTAGATTATTTTAAAGATATAAATGATTATATTTATGCTTATGAAGAGTTAATAAATAATGTTGTTAGTTGATGATTCGTTATTTTAAATTGAGAAGAAGAAAATTCAAAAAAAATAATATGATTAAGAGATGATATAAATTATATAACTGTCCATAATAATTATTACATCCATAATGGACAGAAAAATACTATACCAAATATTGAAATGCAAGTCCCTTGAAGTCATATATTATATGATGCAAAATTGGCATATATATTATGACATATGTTATGAATAAATGATGTCCAACTTAAAAAATCATTGTCGTCATATACTTGAGTATGGAGAAGAATGGAGACAATTGGCTTAACAGAGAGATGAAATATTCTAATGAGTGATTATGGACATCATCCAACTGAAGTAAAATTAACATTGGAGGCATTAAAGACAAAGTATATAGACAAGTCAATATTGACAATATTTCAACCTCATCAGTTCTCTAGAACATATGAATTAATGGATGATTTTGTAGAGAGTTTTTCTAAAACAGACAAACTAATTATATCAAATATTTATGAATCAAGAGATTCAATAGAAGATAAAAAAAGAATCAATACATCTATTTTTACTAATAAAATAAATCATACTGATAAAATAAATTGAGAATCACTTAAAAATACATTAAAATTAATAAATGAATATAATGAAGAAAATTCAAATTCTATTATATTATTAATGTGAGCTTGAGACATCGATAATTTAAGAAAAAAAATAAAAACCACTTAATGTGGTTTTTATTTTTTAAATCATTTTGGTGGATCTAATTGAATATTTGGATTATAATTAATTAAGAAAGAATAATCATCAATTCAACATATAGATGTTTTTCTTACATAATTTAAATCATACTTAGATGCTAAATTAAAATCACTTATTTTCTCTCATCATGGTAACAAGTAATCTGTATCTAATTTTACAGCTCATCATATAGTATTTCTTGTAAATAAACTTCAATATAACTCTAATTTATTTACTAAATCTATATCACTATAATCATTTCAATTAACTGTAGCACTTCTGAATGCTCAATCTGCATATATAGATGCAGCGATATATCAAACATCTTTTCAAACATAAATATTTCATGAATCATTATAATCATTTTCTAAATTATAATTATCTTTTAATACTATAATTCATAGCTTTCTATTTCATGTATTTAAATCAGAACTTATATAAACATTAGCGTTATCAACTATAAGTGTTTCATAATTAAATAGATTTCACCCTAAAGTTATATCATTATTTACGTATTTAACATTATTAATAACTGTTCATGACGGTAGAGATTTAAGAGAATTAGCTAATATATATGCATTCTTTCTAATTTCTCATCTTAGGGATGCTTTATCTAAATCAGAGAAATTTTCACCTTGTCATGTTAATTCAGATTTTCATTCTCATTCTACCAATCAAGTCAATTTAACTCAGATAGTTCAAATATCACATCACATTACTCAAAAGTTATCTAATGGGTAATAAAGATTTTTAGAATCCATGTAATAATTAATCACTACATCATCTGAACTTACGTCAATTGCTGCTAAAGCATTAACAGATGCATCGATACTTCAATTAAATCACAAAGCAGTATTAAGGTTACTATTGAATCTATTTCTTGTTAATGTAAAATCTCTCCAAAAGTGTCAGCTTGATAGTGGTGTAATAGAGTTTTCATCGATCAATAATCTTCAATTACTATATCAAGTAATACCTCAAATATTATCAAGATTAACTCTATATATTTGTTCTTTTCACAATTCAGGTACAAATCAACTCCATACTATTCAATCATTACTAACATTAATAGAAGCAGATATTGGACTTAAAAATAAATTTTCTTGTTGAGTAGAACTAATTAATGAATATTCTGATGAAGTAGGCAATATATTATTTGAATTATCCCAATCATCTAAGTCAAAAGTAAATCTATTTGTAAAATCTCATGGTACAAATGATTTAACTTTAAAATTAATTATTCAAGAAGGATCTGAAATTCAATTAAATTCATATTCATCAATTACATCAATTCATAAAGGATTAATAGGATCCCTCATATCTGACATAATTGTTTTACAACCTGTAATTAAATTACAGTCTTGATTTATAGTGTTTATATTTTTTCAATATATAGGATTTCCGAATTTATCCTCAAGCTTCAATGCATAAGAATAATAATCTGAATTGTTTGCTATTCTATCTAATCATGTAAAAGTTATATTTGAATTTAATAAATCAACATCATCAGGGAAAATTTCAATTCATATATTTTTCGAGCTTGAATTATTGTATTTATCAATTGCTGTTATTTCTATATTTTTAACTCATGAAGTTGAAAATATATCATCAATTAATATCTCAGTATTAGATCAAATTAAAGTATCATTATAGATATCAGTTCAATTTAACTTAACATTATAAGTTATTTCAGCATCACAATTTGATGTTGTAGACTCTGATAAGTAAATTTTAAACTTATCACTATTAGCTTTAAATGAGTATGAAGCTAAATCTAATTCACTTCATTCTTTAAATAGAGAAATTACTGGCTCACTTCTATCAATATGATTCATTGTGTAATTAAAGAACTTTTCATTCCATGCATAATCACTAATTTTCAGTCTTCCAGTTGCTCAGTTATCTAGTGGTGAGGTAAAAGATACAGTAGAGTCTGAAGATGGTGGTTTACATCAACTAAAATTATCAGAATTACAAACAGCTTCAAAAGTAATATTTCAACTTGTACAAGTAACTGGGAAATCAGAAATAAGTTGAGATTTAATAAATAACCTCATTCTTTGCCCTGAAGCCTTATATATATTAGAAGGAACTAATCAATTATAATAAGTGTAAGATGCAGGAGTTCTATATGAAGTTGTAGTTTGTTTTCTTCTAATCTTTATATCAAAACCTGTTAAATCATGATATCATTCTTGAGTTATCCTAAATTTAAAGAAAATTGGATACGGAGAAGAACTAGAACTTTTAACGAAATCAAGCTTATCATAATAATCATTTAATCACTGATATGCTAATTCAATATGGTCAGAACTCCCATTTGCTAATGAGATTTCATATCAATCAATATCATCAAAATGTTCATTTCAAAACTCATCATTAAGATGCATAGTAACTTGAAATGTGTCTCATATATTAAATCAAGTATCATTTAATTCTTCTGTTAATCAAAATATAACAGCATCTCAAGTAGTTACATTATCACTTGGGACAACATATACTGGTGATGTATTAATTTGTGTTGGATCAAACCTATCTCAAGTATTAAGATTTTCTACTGATAAATAAAAGTATATTTTTCATTCTTTAGTAAGATTTAAACCTTCATTAATTCATAACCTTATTTTTTTTAGATTTCTGTTAAGAATTCTTCATTCAATCATTGTTGCTAATACAGCAGTATCAATTGTTGGAGAACTAACATCAAATTCATTTGTTATATTAATCGTTTCACTCAATAATTCTTTTATAGGTTCTCATTCATAATTATAAGAAATTTTATAATTATAACTTGTATATGAAGATCATACATCAAGATAGTCCTCAAATCAAAAATCAAATCTTAAAGATCATCAAGCTTTAATATAAGTATTAGATATACTATAATCATCTGAAACTTTAAATGTATCTAATATAAAATCAGAATTGTGTTTTACAGTTCAATCTAATAATATAAAATTATTATTAGAATTATATCATATATATCAATAGTAAGAATTATGACAGGTACCATCAGAACATATATTTTTTACATAAAAACTTTGATTAACATTATTATATCAAACTATATTAGGCAACATATCAGATAAAGAATTCTTTTTATCTCAACGAGGAAATCAATAGTGTAAAGAATTTATAATACTTCTGAAATGCCTAAAAAGAAAATCATGTCCATTAATGTAAGTATTTTCAATTCTAACATCTCAATTATTTTTATATCTAGCTCAATAAAATTCTGTATCAAGATCTAAAAGTTCCTCTAAAGTAAATCTTACATCTTCAATAGACCCTGTTCAAGAATAGTATCAATTAACTCTAAATGTTTCATCATCATAATAATTAATATATTCATCTAATTTTCATTCAATAAAATTATCAAAATTATTAATATTAGATATATTTTCATCAGTTAGAAAATATCAATCATCTTCTGGTGTGATTTCTTTAAAGTCAGTTTTATAACAAGTATCAAATTCACATACATATGGATAATTATATCAAGCATTTGCAGTAAAAAATCAGAAACATCATATAATTATTAAAAATAATGCCTTAAAAATATTCATAACTCATATGTTTTATTATCTAAAATTATTCAGAAATAGTTCCAATAGGTGCAACATTATCAACTTCAACAGTAGTACATGAAGTACTTGCATTTACGTAATTTCATCCTTGTCTTCAGCTATTACCTCATACATTTCATCAGTTTGATACTTTTGTATATCAAGCCTCACAACTAGTACGAATTAGGTAATAAGCAACTTCTGTTGTTTTTTCTCAATGACAAGTTCTAGTTCACTCAGTTGACCATTCATCACATCTAGTTATTTCACAAGGTGAATCGTTTACAGCTTTTTTACAAATATAATCTGGGTTAGCTTGTACAGATTCAATAGATCATTTTCCAGTATAATAATAGAAGGCAGCTCAAGATGCTAAAATAACTAATACGATAATCGAAAGTGTAATTTTTTTCATAATACAAAATTTATAAATATAAAATTAATCAAAATGGTAAAACGGTAATTCAACTTTTCAGTTAATATCTAATAACACATGTCCAACATTGCTCCATACTCATGTTTTCCTATCAAGGACCCACCATGCAGGCCACCTAAGGATATTATTAGATGTAAGAAAATCGAAATCTATTGGGTAGTCTATATCGGAATTATTAGAATAATCTAATAAAAAGGCCATGTCTTCATCCGTAATTTCTGAATATATTCAGTCATAATTATCATATAACTCTTTCATATGATAAATTTGGTTTTGTAAAACCATTGGATTATCAGATTTTACATAAAGTTCTTTTCAAGTATTTCAATCAACAATTTGAATATAAGGCATTCAAAAGGTCTTCATTATATTTCAAACATATCAATAAACTGGATCAAATGTATCATTTTCAAGTAAATTATCCATGTTAGATGATTTTTTGAAATGATATAAATATATTATAAGTTCTGAATCCTCATTAAAATTATATTTAGTAATAAAGTCTTCTAGGTATAAATTATCTTTTGGAATGAAATATTTAGACAATAAGGTTTCTATTAATATATATTTTCATTTTTGAAAATCTTTTAAATTAGAATTATTGACAATTACTACATCAGAAGATTTTTCTAATTTAAAATCTAGTGTGAATTCTTTTTTTCATGTTGGTGATAAATATTCATTTAAGCTGTAAGAAACAAATCCATCTGAGTAACCTAATTTTGAAGCTTTAAATCTTAAGTGTGAAAAAGAAGAGAATGGAAAGTTTATATCAATTTCTCAATTTGAGTCCGTTAAGTATGTATCGTTATTATTTAATAATTCTACCTTGGTTCATTTTATATTATTTCAATTACTATCTTTAACATTAATTTTAACTTTAATATCTAATATTGAATCACAATCTCAATATTTTTCACATATTATAGTTCTTTGCTCACTTGCTTTATCGTACAATCAAGTTAAATCATATAAATATGATAATAATTCAGTATTTTCTTGTCAGATGAATTCAGCTTTTTCTAAGGTTTCTATATAATCAAAAACATTAACAGAAGATGAAAATATTTTATTTAGCTCATCTGTTAATTTATGCTCCATATCTTTTTCGAAAATTATATTTTTTCAATTTTTATATCAAGCTCCTCAATAAATTAAATTATTATTATAAGAGTTATAAATATCTAATATAGCTAGATTTTTATCTTGAACTTGATTAAATAAATTTGGATTTTTTGAAAAATCAAATGGTATATATATTGTATTCCCACTTAAAGATTTAGTAGATGCTACAAATTTTTGTTCTAAAGGATCAAATTCAATTCAATCTAAGTCTTTAAAATAAATTAAAAAATCTTCAAAAGTTTTAAAATCATTTGGATTTATTCATATCTTTGAATAATTTTCATTATTTAAAACATCTTTTATATCTTTACCTAAATGCTTATTATCAAATTGGTTATAATATAATATAGATACTTTTCAGTCATCTTTTGAATTAAAGTTTCATATAAAGAAAAATATAAAAAACCCTATCAAGAAAAAAAGTAATCATAATATAATTTTTTTTGTCATATAGTAGCAATATTAAAAATTAATTAATCTTTGTATCAAATAAAAATCTTTTTATTTTTTAATTTTAGTGAAATATAAAATAAAAGTACTTTAGAAATCCACATTACAGTAAATAAAGAAACAACTATTCAGATTGCTAACATTAATCAGAATCATTTAATTAAATTTATTCAAAAAATAAATAAAATTAATGCAACTATAAGTCATGTAAAATTTGAATCCCAAATTGCAGACCAAGATTTTCTAAATCAAATATCAGTTGAGTTTAATATATCTTCTCATTTTTTTAATTCATCTCTAATTCTTTCAAAGATAAGAATATTTGCATCAATAGCCATTCATATAGATAATAATAATCAAGCAATTGAAGCTAAAGTTAATATAATTCAAAAAACTTTAACTATAGATAATATCAAAACAACATAAAGAAATAATGCTAATGATGCCATTAATCAAGATACCCTATAAGTATATATCAAGAATATAAATATAATTAAAAATCATGATAAACCTGCAATAATTAA
>Ga0193963_1001029_pt1 | contig 14101 bp, 12 predicted proteins | sample FB_6_MG_FD_140359 | JGI IMG/M metagenome (GOLD analysis project Ga0193963, IMG submission 140359) | Microbial mat bacterial communities from the Broadkill River, Lewes, Delaware, United States - FB_6_MG | ecosystem: Environmental > Aquatic > Freshwater > River > Microbial mats | place: USA...
AATAGGGTCATCCCAAGTAGCATCAATATGGAACCAGTAACCACCTAGATTAACTAGATTCCAACTATGTCTTGCAGTTTCATCATTTTTAACATAACCATCAACTACTTTTACCGGTATATCTAGTTCATCTAGCATGTAATACATCATCAATGTGTAAGCTTGGCATACACCTTTACCTTCATTATACATTTTGTAGGCTGAATAGTTTTTATAATCTTCATCATACTCATATGTTTTAACTATATAATCATGAACTGCCATAACCTTTTCGTAGTCTAACATATCATCAGTTATAATAGTTGGTAATAAAGTAGCTATGAAATTTTCAAGCTCAGAGTATTCATTTTTTGTTGATTGATATTCTACTGTTATTTCATATTCAGTCTTATCTGAATATTCAGTAGATTGAAAATAACTAGTTTTAATCATTGATTCTATTAATTTATTCTCTTTATTAATATTTCTTATAGTGTTTTCTAAAAGTTTAATATTGAAAACTACATCAGAATTAAAAGCTATACATTTAATTTTTTCTTCTCTATTTGAAAAATTATCCAATAAGTAATTTCTTAGTTCGTTTTCAGTATATATTTCTTTTATATTATCATCAGTAATGATGTTAGATTCAATATTTGTTTTACAATTGTTATCTAATGCAAAAGCGTAAATATTAGTATTTAAATTTACAGATAGTAATAGCGCTAGCGTAAGTGTTATTGCTTTGTATTTATATTTCATAATCTCTCCTTTTCTTGATATTTTAACATATATATAGGTGTAATAGCAACAAAGTTTTTCAAATAATTTCAAATAATCTTGAAAGTATAAAATCATTATGATATTATGTAGAGTAGATTGTCAGGGAGGATAGTTATGAATGTAATAAAAAAACATTTTTTAGTTTTAATACTATCTATTATATCCATATGTTTAGTAATAATAGTTTTTAGAAATAATCATAATGAAAAAAATGTGTTAAATGAATTAGGTAATCATATAGATTATTATTCATCAAATGCAGCATGGGCATTTGATGTTCAAGTAGAACCACTAAAGAGAAAATCAGAAAAACTATGTTGGTATCCAGTTATAAGTGATACATTGGTTTTGGTAGTAAATAAGGAAAGATATACTGAAAGTATAGATACTTTTGATGAAATGGTTGATGAAAATGTAGAGATGTTATTGAGAGATAAATATCCTGATCATATATTTTTAATGTTATCAATAGCCTATGCAAAAAACTATAGTTTTAATTCAAATATAGCTTTTAATTTCATGAAAGAAATCACTGATTTGAAAATTAAAAATACTATGTTGTGTAACTATACTTGCTTACATGAACATTTGAAAAATGAAAATTCAGCATACTTATGTTTTAATCATGAAGCTTTGAAAATGATTGAAAAATTTTCAGATTTAGAAATAATTAAAATCAATGAAAACTTACCGAGCTTTTCTTACGGTGTATTATCAACAGATAAAATACCAAGTTTAGAAAATAATATAAAAACAATAAGTGGATTTACAGGAGATATAGATGAATTTAATAAAGCAGCTAGAGTTCTGATTCCATTTTCAAATAAAACTGAATATGGAACAGAAACAAGCTTGTTTTCAAGAAAAATATATTTGTATCTAATTACTATGCTTTTAACTATATGTTGGCTAACAATGAATATTAAATTTATTCAAAATAAAAATATAAGAAATGCATTAGCATTTCAATTGATTTTTATATTTTCATGGTTGTTTTTAAAAATATTGAATACTATGATACATGATAATGATATAAGTAGGTTTTGCTGGTATTTTTATTTCGTTGCTATATCCTATGTACCTATGTTTTCTTTGTATGTTACATATACTTGTGATAAAAAAGAAAATTATCAAATGAATAAGCTAATGTATACATGGCTTTTGTTGACTTTTACAGCAATTTTCATTATATTTACAAATGATTATCATAATTTATTTATTGTATTTACGAATAGACGATATTTGCAATATGAATATGGAATTATTTTTTATATTTATGTAATAAATGCTATAGCACAATTAATAGTGAGTATTTTCTTGATGATATATAAATCATTTAATAGTCCAAGGAAAAAAAGAGTTATAGCTCCTATAATAGTATGTATATTTTTTGTAATGTATGTATTTGTTTTTTCAAATGAGTATTCCGCTATATTTGAACCTGATTTGTCAATTGCATGGATTGTTTTTTCAGTTGCATTAATTCAATCAGAAATATATACCGGTATAATTCAAACAAACAATAAATATATGGATATGTTTAATTATAGTACTTTAGATATGAGTATTTATGATGATGAGGAAAGATTAATATACAATTCAGCAGGAAATAGTGATTATAGTTTAGTTAGAAAAATGCACATAAACTCTGGTTATATAACTTGGATGGAAAATAATAAAGCTTTAGAAATGAAAAATGAACAATTAAAAAAAGCTATAGAACAATTAAATTATGAATATTATATGCTAAAGCAATCAAAAGAAATTGAAAGTAGAAAACTAACCTTGATGACTAGAAAAAAAATATATGCAAAGGTTGAAGAGGTAGTTCTTTCTAAAATAATAAAAATTACAGCATTATTAGCCTCTTTAGATAAACATAAACGTGAAGACGAGCTTATAGAAATGAAAGAAACAGAAAACATATTAGCAGTAGTGGGAATGATTTTATGTTATATTAAAAAGAAAAGTCATTTATTGATACATGAGCAACAGTATAGATTAATAGAATCTTGCGATTTAAATATTGCTTTATCAGAAATTTTAGAATATGCGAATAAAACTGGAAGTGATATTGGATTCATATATAATATTAAAAATTCAATGCCAGTGGTAATAGCTATATATATATATGATTTTGTGGAGAGTATAATTGAAAATATGATTGTGCTAAATAAGGCGGATTTTTTGATTAGGGTTTATCAAATTAAAAATCAATATATGATAACTGTTATAGCGGATAGTGTTATAGATTATCTGCCTCTAAAGAATTCAATGATTAGAAATTATGATAATATTATTATAGATTTTAGTGAATATGATGATGATAGATTTGTTTTAAATATAGTAATGGAGGAAACAGATGAGTAATTTATATTTTTCTTCTAGTAATTTTAATATAGTGTTAAGCATGTTGCTTTTTATAGAAATAGCTGTTCAAACATATATATTGGTAAAAAAAGTACCTATAAAAATTGAATATATAAGAAAAATTGCTTTTTTGCATGAGCTCTGTATTCTTATGTATATTATAATAGCATTTTTACAGGTCACTTTTATTCAATCTAGTATAGGAATAATTGTGGATGAAGTATTCATTATTGTAAAATATACCTTTATAATATTGATTATTATAACTTCTTTTTATAATATCTTTATTGAGTATGATATGAGAAATTTTTATATGGAATTATTGAATTCGATGCTTATTTTTTATATAATGTTGTTTTTAAGTGATAAAATAAGTCGAAATGAATTCTATTATGTTGCAATTATTTTACTCTATTTTAGAAATTATTTGAAAATATATCAGCTAAATAAGCTTAGAAACTCAAATATAACTGTGTATTCTATAAAAGAAGCAATGGATACCTTGAATGTTGGATTGTTATTTTCAGATTCAAGAGGAAATATTAATTTAATAAATGATAAAATGAAAGAATTATTGTCTATAATTTTCGTTAAAAATTATAGAGATTTTCTTAAGCTAGAAAAAGATTTGAAGTGTTTTAAGAATACAGACCAAATAAAATGTATTGAGCTTGATGAAAGTTATGTTTTTAGGTTAGGTCATTTAGAATCATGGTTATTTAAGAAAGAGAAAATAATAGTTAGAGATAAAGTATATATTCAATTTGCTGCATTTGACATATCGGAATTAGATAGTGCAACTATAAAACTTGAGTGTATTCAAGATAAATTGATTAACAATAAGAAGAAATTGGAAGAAATACTTAATAATTTAGAAGAAGTTAAGACGACTGAAGAATTAATTAGGGTAAAAACTATAGTACATGATGCTATGGGACAAAGGGTATCTGCTTTGCAAAGAGTTATGGTAGACGGTAATTTTAAGGACTATAATAGCTTGATGATTTTAACTTCAGGTCTTATGAATGATATAAGAAAAGATATGAATGAACCTGCAATAGATAGATTAACTAATATGATTCAAGCATTTGAAGAAATAGGTGTTAAAATATATATAGAAGGTGGATTACCTGAAAATGAAGAAATAAAGTTTTTGTTCATAGATATTATCAGAGAAGGTATAATAAATGCAGTTAGACATGGACTTGCTGCTAATATTAATATTATAATGGATAAAAAAGAAAACATGTGTTATCTTGAAATTAGTAATGATGGTAAAATACCTAAGAAAAATATAATGGAAGGATATGGCATTTCTAATATAAGAAAAAAAATAGACAGTTTGAATGGTGAATTTCAAATAAAATATATACCGAAATTTTCGATAGAAGTAAAAATAGGAGGAGATAAATGATTAGAATTATGATAGTAGATGATCATAAATTGATGATTGATAGTATTGCTAAGTGTTTAGATGAAATAGATGATTTTGAAGTCGTGCAAAGTACTACTGAATCAGAAATATCAGATATTTGTTGCGAGTTATGTAATCCTGATGTAATTTTGATGGATATATGTACTGGAAATAGACAAAGTGGGATTGATGCTGCGAGTAAGATAAAAGAGACTTTTTCAAACATTAAAATAATAATGATGACGGGTTTTTCAGAAATAGGTTTTGTTAAAAAGTCTAAAGAGATAGGTGCTGATGGTTTTATATATAAAAGTGCTCCATTTTCAGATATTGAGATAATGATAAGAAAAGTGATGTCTGGTTATAAGATATTTCCAGAAGAAACAAAAACATTTGATGTGAAGGGCGTTGAGTTTGGGCTTACAGAAAGAGAAATTCAAATTTTAAGATTAGAATGTCAACCTTTATCTAGAAAAGAAATTGCGGATATATTATGTATAAGTGAGAATACTTTAAAAAAACATATTGCTAATATTTTAAAAAAGACAAAATATAGGACAATAACATCATTAGCTATATATTTTGTATCAAAAGGTTATATTGTACCTGCCGAATAATAAATAATCCTTTTGGGTTATTGAATATTGACACACATATAGTATAATATATATATAATAATAAATAATTATTTTATGCTGTGAGTAGCGTTGATAATGATATCATTTTAGTAGGGGTATTAGAATTATATCTTCAATTTTCGGAAAAAAATGTACTTAAAGAGATCTTTAGTGGATCTCTTTTTTGTTGCTTTTAAATTGTCTTTATGTTAAAATAAGTTGGGTGTAAATATGAATAAAAAAATAGAATTAATAAAAACTGAATTTGATGAAATATTGCTTTCAGATGAGCCTTCAAATGGTTTAAGAATAATGATTAACAATGGGAATATGAAAACATTTATTCCTGAGGTTAAAAACATGATAGGTTTTAATCAGCATACACCTTATCATGACTATGATGTTTTTGAACACACATTGAAAGTTGTTGATAATGTGCCTGCCCAATTGGATGTTAGATTGGCAGCTTTTTTTCATGATATAGGTAAACCATATTGTTTAACGATTGATAAAGACGGAGTTGGTCATTTTAAGGGACACAATATATTATCAGCAGAAATGACTTTTGATATATTAACAAGACTAGATTATGATTCTAGTATTATTGAAAAAGTTGTTTTGTTAGTAAGATATCATTACATAAAAGATATTAGAACAAAAAAAATATCATTAGAAGAATATATTGCAAAGGTCAAAATGGAAAATTTAAGAGATATGTTTGCATTATGCAGAGCTGATGTTAAGGGTAAATCTGAAAATGCTAAAATTGAAGTAGTAAATGAATTAGAGTTAAAAATACGAGAGTATTTAAATAATAAAAATTATAACTAATTGGAGGAAATTATGGATTTTAAAATGTCAAAAAGGGTCGATATGATGAAGAATTCTATTATCAGACAGTTATTAAGTTTATGTGATTCACCAGAGATGATTTCGTTTGCAGGAGGTTTTCCGGCAGCTGAATTATTTCCTATTGAGGAATTTAAGAAGGCTTCAATAGAAACCTTAGACGAAGATGGTAGGAAAGCGTTACAATATGCAGCTACAGATGGATATCCGAAACTTAGAGAACATATAGTGGATATTGTAGCAAAACAAGGAATAAAATGTAATATAGAAGATATATTGATTACAAATGGATCACAGCAAGGATTAGAATTTTCTGGTCGAATTTTTTTAGATGAAGGAGATACGATTTTAGTTGAGAGTCCAAGCTATTTGGGTGCATTAGGTGCATTTAGAGTATATAATCCTAATTTCGTTGAAGTTGAAACAGATCAAAATGGAATGAGAATGGATTCATTAGAAGAAGCTTTAGAAAAATATGATAATATAAAATTTATTTATACTATTCCTGAGTTTCAAAATCCTACAGGTTTAACTATGCCAGTGGATAGAAGAAAAAAAATGATTGAATTAGCGAAAAAATATAATGTTCCAATTATAGAAGATAGTCCTTATGGAAGACTTAGATTTGAAGGAGAAATTTTACCGGCAATAAAATCATTTGATGATGAAGGCTATGTTATTTATTTAGGAACTTTCTCGAAAATTTTTGCTCCAGGTTTAAGAATTGGTTATGTTATTGCAAATGAGGAAATATTATCAAAATACAATACATCTAAGCAAAATGTGGATTTACAAGCAGGAACTAACTCTATGATGCAATTATCAAAATATTTAGATAATATGTGTATAGATGATCATATATGTAAAATAACAGAAGTATATAAAAATCGTAGAGATTTAATGATTCGCATGATGGATGAATATTTCCCGGAAAATACTTCATGGAATGTACCTGAAGGAGGATTATTTACTTGGGTTACTTTACCTGAGAATGTAGATGCGACTGAATTATTTAAAAAAGGCATAGCTAGAAATGTTGCTTTTGTTCCAGGGGAACCATTTTATCCAAATGGAGGACATAGGAATCATTTTAGATTAAATTATTCTTGTATGCCAGAAGAAAAAATAGAGATTGGAATGAAAAGACTTGCAGAACTATTATGTGAGGAATGTAAATAAAAAGTAAAAAAATGCTTGACAAGTATTTATCAATGTAGTATTATAATTTTGCTGATAAATCAGCTAACTAAATAACGAGAAATTCTGGAACTAATTGGCTATGCCAATGAATAGGAGTATGAAATGAAGAAACTTAACATCAAGAAATTACTCGTATTGCTCTTAGCTACAGTTGTAGTTATTGCACTGAACGGTTGTTCAGGCGACAAACAGACATCTGAAGTTGAAGATTCAAGCAGTAGTTCTCAGAATTTAAACGAACCACAAATGGGTGGTTCAATTGTAGTAGGAATTCCTCAAGATATTGAGGATAGTCTTGACCCACATGTAGCAGTTGCGGCAGGAACTAGTGAAATTCTATTTAATGTATATGAGGGTTTAGTAAAACCTGACAAAGATGGAAATTTAATAGATGCTGTAGCAAGTGAACATGAAATTAAAGATGCAGGTAAAAAATATATTTTTACTTTGCGTGAAGGAATCAAATTTCACGATGGAAGCTTAGTTACAGTAGATGATATAATATATTCTATAAAAAACTTAGCTGATGTCGGTAAAATGACATCAGTTTTTTCTAACGTAGAAAAAGTTGAAGCAATTGATGATAAAACGGTTGAAATCACTTTGAAAGAAGCGGATACAGAGTTTTTAGCATTTTTGACTTCTGCTATAGTTCCCAAGGATACTGATGTAGCGAAAAATCCAATAGGTACAGGTCCATATAAGTATATTTCTAGAAATCCAGGAGAAAATATAATTATGGAAAAATTTGTTGATTATTGGGGTGATGAAGCGTATTTAGATAAAATAACATATAAAATCATTACTGATGGAAATGTTATTGTAACTAATCTAAAAAGTGGATCTATTGATTTGTTCCAAAGACTTACTACATCACAATCATCACAGGTTGAAGATATTTGTGATATATATGAAGGAACTATGAATTTAGTACAAGCTTTATATTTGAACAATAAGGTTAAACCCTTTGATGATGTAAAAGTAAGACAAGCACTTTGTTATGCAGTGAATCCTCAAGAAATAATGGATTTTATCTCGGATGGTAAAGGAGTTGAAATAGGTAGCAGTATGTTCCCAACATTTGGAAAATATTATGTGCCTGAGCTAACAAAAACTTATGATGTAAATATTGAGAAAGCCAAAAGTCTGCTTGTAGAAGCGGGTTATCCAGATGGATTTGAATTTACAATCACTGTTCCGTCAAATTATCAACCACATGTGGATACTGCTCAAGTATTAGTTGAACAATTTGCAAAAATTGGTGTTACAGCTAAAATTCAGACTGTGGAATGGGCTAGCTGGCTATCAGATGTTTACATGGCTAGAGATTATGATTCTACAGTTATAGGTGTAGACGCTTCATCTTTAACAGGTAGAGCTTTGTTAGAAAGATTTTTATCCACTGCGGGTAATAATTTTATCAATTATAATAATTCTACATACGATGAAGTATACAGCAAAATTAGAAAAACATCAGATGAAAATGAGCAAGTAGAATTATACAAAGAGTTACAAAAAATTCTTTCAGAAGATGCAGCAAATGTTTATATTCAAGACATGGCTAACATGGTTGCGCTTAACAAAAAATATGGTGGTTATGAATTTTATCCATTATATGTATTAGACATGAGTAAAATATATCTTAAAAAATAATTAGAAGAAGCAAGGAGAGTAATATGAAATATATATTAAAAAAGACAGGATTTCTCGTTATAACACTGTTAGTAATTTCATTTATTACTTTTCTTGCTTTTAATATTATTCCTGGAGATGCAGCACTTTCAAAATTAGGTACTGAAGCTACTGTAGACCAAGTTAATATGTTGAGAGAGGAACTAGGATTGAACGCACCTTTTTTTAGCAGATATTTATCTTGGCTAGGAGGATTTATTGGTGGTGATTTTGGTATTTCATTTAGTTATATGATACCCGTGAAAGAATTAATATCAGGTAAGTTTATGATCACAATTACTATGACTATCATGGCTTTTGTATTCATCATATTATTTTCAATACCAATAGCAGTATTTACTGCATATAAGGAAAACAAAATTGTAGATAGGGTTATTACATTTTTAAATCAATTATTTATGTCGATACCAGGTTTTTTCTTAGGTATTTTAATCACATTTATTTTTGGTTTAACATTTAAAATTTTCATGCCAGGAGCTTATATATCAATGCAGGAAAATATTGGTCAATATTTCTATTATTTGTTATTTCCTAGTGTAGCTATGGCTATTCCAAAAACAGCAATGGGTGTTAAAATACTTAGAAGCTCATTGATAGAAGAAAAGAAAAAAAGATATGTTAGAGCTGCTAGAAGCAGAGGAAATAGCAATTTAAGGATATATGGTGTATATATGCTTAAAAATGCAGTCATACCTGTTTTAACATTTTGGGCTATGACCATAGCTGACTTGATTGCAAATAGTGTTATTATTGAAAGAGTATTCTCTATACCAGGTATAGGAACATTGTTAGTATCATCTATTGCCAATAGAGATTTTGCAGTGGTTCAAGCGATTATAATAATCATAGCTGTGATTATTATTGTTATGAATTATTTAGTTGATTTGTTGTACAAAATCATTGATCCAAGAATTGATTTAAAAAATTAGGAGTTATTATGCATAAGAAAAAGTTAAAAATAAACAAATTTGGTGCTATACTATCTTTTGTGATTGTTCTCATGATTATTATTGGTATATTTGCTACACCTTATGATCCTAATAAAATGGATGCTGCTTCAAAATTTTCTGCTCCTTCTATTAATCATATTTTTGGTTGTGATCAATTTGGAAGAGATATATTTAGTAGAGTATTAGTTGGAGGAAGAACTACTTTATTAGTAGGTGGATGTACTGTTCTTATAGGTGCATTTTTTGGTATGATTTTAGGTGCAATCACTGGATTTATAGGTGGTATTGTAGATGAAATACTAATGCGAATAAATGATGTAGTTGCATCGTTTCCAAGCATTTTATTAGCATTAGTATTTATATCTTTGTTAGGACCAAATACAGGAAATGTTATATTGGCTTTAGGAATAGCATTTATTCCTAGTTTTGCTAGAATTGTTAGAAGTGAATTTATTAAATATAAAGATGCAGATTTTGTAAAATCTGCAAAATTGATGAAAGTTGGAAAAATTAGGATTCTGTTTGTTCATATCATGCCAAATATTATGCCTACCATGTTAGCAACTGCAGCTATAGGATTTAATAACGCGGTTTTAGCAGAGGCTGGAATGAGTTATTTAGGTATAGGTGTTATGCCACCTGATGCTAGTTTGGGTAGAATGATGAGTGAATCACAAGCCTATTTATCAGTAGCTCCGTGGTGTGCAATTTTTCCAGGATTATTTATTGTATTAATGATATTAGGTTTCAGTTTGCTTTCTGAAAGCTTAAATAGAAAGTAGGATTGTATGTTAGAAGTGAAGAACTTATCAATTAATTTTTATGATACTACGCCTGTGACAAAAGGAATTGAGAATATCAATATATCTATTTGTGAAGGTGAAACTGTTGGTATAGTAGGAGAATCAGGCTCTGGTAAAACGTTGACAGCCTTGTCTATAATGGGACTGATAGAAGATCACGTTAAAATTGATAGTGGAGAAATTTTGTTTAATAATAAAAATTTGTTGCAAATATCTGCTAAAGAGAGAAGAAAAATTATTGGTAATGATATATCTATGATCTTTCAAGAACCTATTTCATCTCTTAATCCTCTTATGAAAGTTGGAAAACAAGTGGAAGAATCGCTGAAATTGCATAAGAATATGACCAAAGATGATAGAAAAAAAGAAGCTATAAAAATGTTAGAACTTGTAAAATTACCTGATGCGAATATTATTTATGATAAATATCCACATGAATTATCTGGAGGTATGTGTCAGAGAGTCATGATTGCGGCAGCTATGATTTGTCATCCGAAACTTTTGATTGCAGATGAGCCAACTACAGCACTAGATGTAACTATACAAAAAAACATTTTAAAATTAATTTCTGAATTTCATGAAACTGAAAATATGGGAGTTATGTTTATATCACATGATTTGCGTGTTATAAGATATATTTGTGATAAAGTAATAGTGTTATACAAAGGAAAAGTGGTAGAAAGCGGTACTGTAGAGGATGTTTTTAACAATCCTAAGGAAGAGTATACAAAAAAATTGGTGGGAATAAAAAATGGAAAAAGAAAATAAATTGAAAGATCCTAGAAATATTTTAGAAGTAGAAAACTTAAATGCTTTTTATAATGGAAAACAATATGTTTATGATGTGTCTTTGTCATTGAAAAGAGGTCAGGTGTTAGGTCTTGTTGGAGAAAGTGGAAGTGGTAAATCTACAATAGGAAAAGCAATCGCTGATATAATGAAAGAATATAATGGTAACATAAGGATAGAAGATGATTCAGTTCAAATGATATTTCAAAATACTTTAGATGCTCTTAATCCTAAAAAGAAAATATTATGGATTTTAGAAGAGCCATTAAAAATGATGGGAGTTAAAAATAAAGAAGAACGCCTGTCGAAAATTGCTAGTATGTTGATAAAAGTTAATTTAGATGAAGAATTATTGTGCAGATATCCCGATGATTTATCGGGTGGTCAAAGACAACGGGTATGTATAGCTATAGCTTTGTTACAAGAATCTAAATTAATAATAGCTGATGAAGCTACATCGGCTTTAGATGTAACTGTTCAAGATAATATATTAAGTTTAATGATGAATTTGAAAAAAGAAATGGGATTATCTTATTTATTTATTTCACATGATTTAGAAATTATATCTCAGATTTCTGATGAGGTTATAGTTTTAAAGAATGGCCGTATTGTTGAAAAAGGTACGGTTGAGAATATATATGATAATCCGAAAGAAGAATATACAAAAAAATTGCTAGATGCGTGTTTATAATGAATGGTAATTTATATATAAATTATATTAAAGTAAGTAAAATCCTTCATAGGGATTTTATTTTTTTCTAATTTTAGAAATGATGTTTATAATTACTAAACTAGTGTATTAATAAATATAGATATGTTAAAATATTTTTCAAAAAAAATATTGACAAAAATGGTTCTGATATGTATAATATCATTGCTATGGTTTAATAATTATAAACGCGGGGTTTATAATTATTGTTACTAGAAAGGTTGAAATTATATGATTATTGGAGAAAAGATCAAACGGTTAAGAACACAGATGTATTTAACGCAGGAAGAGCTTGCGAATAGATGTGAGCTGACTAAAGGATATATATCACAGATAGAAAATGATTTAACATCACCATCAATAGCTACTTTAGTTGATATTTTAGCCTGTTTAGGAACAGATTTAAACCATTTTTTCAGTGAAGAGAAAGAAGCTAAAATTGTTTTTAATAAAGATGATGTGTTTATAAAGGAAGAAGATAACTACACTATTAAGTGGTTAATTCCAAATGCACAGAAAAACAATATGGAACCAATATATGTTGAAATTGAACCTCAAAGTTCTACAAAATTAGATTCTCCTCATGAAGGTGAAGAGTTTGGTTATATAATTAGTGGAAGTTTGATATTAAATTACGGTAATAAAAAATTCAAAGTAAAAAAAGGTGAATCTTTTTATTTTAAGGCTAATAAAGAACATTATTTAGAAAACAAATCAAAATATGGAGTTACTTTAATATGGGTGTCTAGCCCACCATATTTTTAGACGGAGGGAAAAATGAAATCAAAATTGATAGAATTGAAAAATATTACAAAAAAATATGATGGAAACATAATTATAGATAGTTTGGATCTGTATGTCAAAGAAAATGAGTTTATGACATTATTAGGACCAAGTGGATGTGGTAAAACCACCACACTTAGGATGATAGGTGGCTTTGAAACACCAACGTCTGGAGAAATATATTTTGATGGTATGAAGATTAACGATATACCACCGTATCAAAGACAAATAAATACGGTATTCCAAAAATATGCTCTATTTCCGCATATGAATGTTTTCGATAATATTGCTTTTGGTTTAAAGATTCAAAAATTGAATCAAAAAGAAATAGATAATAGAGTTAACAGAATTTTAAAATTATTTAATTTAGAAAATTTTGGTAAAAGACATATTGATTCTCTTAGTGGAGGACAGCAGCAAAGAATTGCTATTGCTAGAGCTCTAGTAAATGAACCGAAAGTATTGCTATTAGATGAACCACTAGGAGCATTGGATTTAAAACTAAGAAAAGAAATGCAAATAGAATTAAAAAATATGCAGAAAAGTCTTGGCATTACTTTTGTATATGTTACTCATGATCAAGAAGAAGCATTAACTATGTCGGATACTATAGTGGTAATGAATGATGGTAAAATACAGCAAATAGGGTCACCAACAGATATTTATAATGAACCAGAAAATGCATTTGTTGCAGATTTTATTGGGGAATCAAATATCATTTCAGGCATAATGAGAAATGATTTTGAAGTTGAATTTTTAGGTAGGAAATTTGAATGTGTAGATAAAGGATTTGGAACAGATGAAGAAATTGAACTAGTTTTAAGACCTGAAGATTTAGATTTAACATCTGTAGATACAGGGATGCTTAAAGGAGAAGTGAAATCACTTACTTTTAAAGGTGTTCATTATGAAATGATTATAGATATAGATGGATTTGATATGATGGTTCAGAGTACTGATAAAGCGGAAGTAGGAGAAATGATTGGATTGACATTAACTCCAGATGATATTCATATTATGAAAAAAGGAGATAATTAGATGAAATTTAAAACAAAGTATTTTAGTTATCCCTATCTGGTTTTGATGGCAATATTTATCATATTACCCATTTTATTAGTACTATTATATAGTTTTACAGAAAAAAGTGTTGATGGCATTACAAG
>Ga0193963_1001030_pt1 | contig 14101 bp, 14 predicted proteins | sample FB_6_MG_FD_140359 | JGI IMG/M metagenome (GOLD analysis project Ga0193963, IMG submission 140359) | Microbial mat bacterial communities from the Broadkill River, Lewes, Delaware, United States - FB_6_MG | ecosystem: Environmental > Aquatic > Freshwater > River > Microbial mats | place: USA...
CGGCAATGGTGTTGCGAAGGGCTTCAAAATCAATGCCTTCATAGGCCTTGGCCCGGTTGACTTTATACGCTTCCGAGAAATTACCAAGTGCGCCGGTCAGGTTCGTGTCGTTAATGGCGCGGTCTATGGATTGTTTGAATTCTTGCTCCATCACTTGCTACCTCCCAGGTCATCTACCAGAATAATGATCAGCCGTTTGGGGCCGTGGACGCCAATGGTCAGGACCCGTTCGATGTCAGCGGTTCGGCTGGGGCCGGTAATCATGGCGATATAATTCATCTGTTGCGGGCTTAGTTTTTCGAGTAAAGCGGTCATATCCGGAAGCAGGCAGTTTGAGTCAAGCAATGCGATATGAATTTCAGGCAGCGTGGAGACCAACCGCTTATCAATAGATGTGGCATCCTGAACCAGAGTGCCGGTGTCGGCCAGGGCCCAATCAACCTGGCTGATGCCGATCCGGGCGTTGGCGGCTCGTTCGCGACTGATGTCAAAAGAGAGTCCTGGGATTTGATCCAATAGGTCTTCATCCACATTGTCAAAAAACGGACACCCCGCCGCGGTCGCATAATGCCCGGGTTTGTCGCTAACCAGTTCTTGCTTTATGACATCCATAATAAAAGCCAAGGCAGCTCCCTGGGTGGGAACGCGAAACACCTCCGCGCTAACGCCTTCCGCGTTGGACTTGAATTGATCGTACATGGCCCCTCCTTTGAAGATGTGATTTGTCTTACCAATTTTTGATTATCTTATAATGCGCCTAATTTATTGTCAATTAATTTGTCATACCAATTGTTCTTTTGGCGGCGAGAATGATCAGAGTTTTTATGAGACGTATATTTCATGCTGAGTTTTTAAAAATAGTTGCTGAAAATCATTATCTATGCCTTAAATGGTAAGACAAATTTATAAACCCATGATTTGAGATACACCATAAATGACATTCAAACCGATCAAACCGAAAAAAATTTCTACCCAGATTGCGGAGCAGATTCGTGAGTCCATATTGCGTGGTGAGTTTTCACCCGGAGAAAAACTGCCTCCGGAGCGAGAGTTGACGAAGATGTTCGGTGTTTCAAGGCCGTCCGTACGCGAAGCCCTGAATATTCTGGCCTCTTCCGGGTTGGTGATGTCGTATCAGGGTGGCGGGACAGTGGTGCAATCGTTAATTGATGCCGATCAGGACAATGCCTTGAGTGAGCTTATTCGCACCCAGAGGGCATGCGCATTGGAGGTGATCGAGGTTCGCAAAGGCATGGAGGCCTTAACGGCCTATTATGCCGCAGAGCGGGCAACAGCGGAAGACATCGGCCGGATGGAAGACATTCTCAGCCGGATGGACGTGCAACTCAAAAATAAAAAACCGCTTGAAGATTTGGATGCCAAGCTCCACCTTCAGATTGCCCGGGCCACCCACAACGTCATCTGGCTCCATCTCATGCAGGGGCTTTTTGATGCCATGAAGGATTTCCAGCGCGGCGTCTGGCGTAATGTTTATTCCCTGGGCGATGATACCAGGCGTTTATTTGACCATCACAGACGCATTGTCACGGCCATTCGAGATAACGATGCCGACGAAGCCCGCAAGGCCATGACGGAACACCTGAATTTTTCCGAAAAACGGTGCGCTTATTACATAACCCAGGAATCGGCACGGGATAATATTTTGAACGATATTTAAAAATCTTCGGAATCGTAATGATTAAGGCCTTTTTTTTTTACTTCGTAGCCAGACTTCCAATAGAACAGAAAATATAGGATAGGCATTTCCTTTTTTAAAGGTGGTATATAAGTTTTAAGTTTGATTCCAATGCGTTTCTTAACAGCCTCGCCTAATTGTATCTGTCGAGCCCGTCTACCATATTGGCCGGCGACCCCGAACGTACATTTTTTTCTATTTATCGGCAAACAAAGGTAGTTATTGGGATGATTTCGAACATCTTTTTCATAAAATTTCGTTAATTGTGTCAGATTATTCAATTATTCCCTTTCAACACGGTATTGCTTCTTGACTTTGTGCTTCAATTTGGTAGACCATATTCCAATAAGAAAAGGTATCCAACACTATTGTTAGAACAGCCATGGGCTGATCTGGTCTATCAATATCCAGACCAACCCATGCTAAAAATTGAAAGATCTGAGTGGGTTACGCAGATCTTTCTTATGAAAAACCTCACCGGCAAACCCGGGTTGTCACTTTTAACTTTCGTTGTGGCCAAGCTGCGGTCAAAAATCAAGTTGGTCTGTGGCTGTGATATCGGCCGGCGAAAGGACATCGTCTGACATAATCTTTACCTGGTCCGATGCCGGTACAATTTATGGAGGACATTATGATTCGCAAGTTCATTTTGGTATTGAGTCTCCTGATTTGGACAACCACGTGCGGCACAGCATCGGCCGCGGACTTGGGGATAATCACCGGCGGTACAAAAGGTACTTACTTCCAATTTGGCCTGAACCTGATGGAATTGGGCAAAAAATACGGACATAATATCCATGTATACAACTCCCGGGGATCCGTGGAAAATGTATATGCCGTGTACAAGCGCCCCAAGACCCAGATGGGTATTGTTCAGTCCGATGTCCTGGCGTTTGTGCTTAAGGTGAACTCCAATAAAACCCTAAAGCTTATCGCAAGAAAAACCAAAATGGTTTTCCCTTTGTATAACGAAGAGGTACATCTGCTGGGTAAAACTTCCGTTGCGTCGTTTGATGACCTGGAAAACAGACGGGTGGCTGTGGGCAAGGAAGGCTCGGGCACTTATCTCACTGCCAAGCTTCTTTTTGAGGTCTCAGGCATCAAGCCCGCCAAAACTCTGGCCGTGGGCACGGACAAGGCTCTGGCTATGCTCAAGGCAGGCACCATCGACGCCATGTTCTACGTGGCCGGATTTCCCGTGGCTCTTTTTTCCGAACAAGTTGCAGCCGAGGACGGCCTGCACATTATGCCCATCGGCAACAAGAGCATTACCGAATTTTATCCTATGGCCCAGATTCCGGCCGGTACCTATCCATGGCAGGGGCAGGCCGTACCCACCGTTGCGGTTAAGGCGGTGCTGGTTTCCTTTGATTTTAGGCGCAATAACTGCGATTCCGTGGGAGAATTTGCCAACATTGTCTACGAAAATTTGGACTGGCTCAAACAAAACGGTCATCCCAAATGGAACAGTGTAGATCTGGACTACCCCCTCAAAGGATGGGAACAGTATGACTGCGTTAAAAAATACCGCAGAAGCGGCAATTTTGGAGAAACGTCCCAGCCTATGGAAAAGAATCCTCTGCTGAATGCCATCAAGGAGATCCTCTAATCCCGGCATAACGGAACAGGCCAATTAAGGACCGCAGATGAAATAAGTTGAGCCAAAGGGCGAGCAATTTTGTTTAATTTATAAAATTTGTGGTCCTAGGGAGCATGCCATGTACCGTACCCATTTTAATCTGAAGAAAAAACCCTTTCAGCTCAGTTCGGATAACAGCTTTCTGTGGTTGGGGGACACCCACGCCAGGGCTTTAGATCTTCTTAAACGCGGTATTGACGGCCCCCAGCGGTTGCTGGTCCTCTCCGGAGACATCGGCACCGGCAAGACCACCCTGATCCATGAACTACGTTACGGCCTGCCCAAAACGACCGCTGTGGCCCATATTACCGATCCCAGCATTGAGCTTCATTATCTGTTTCGTTCCATTGCCCAGGGCCTGGGCTTTGATGCGTGTTATGGGCAAGGAGAAGAATTTGAACCGGTACTGTCGGCTTTTTTGAACCGCCTGCACCAGGCCCGAAAAAAGTGCCTGATCATCATTGACGAAGCCCATCTGATTCCGGAGCAATTTTTGGCACTGCTTCCCTCCTGGGCTAAAGTTGCGCCGGAGAACACCCTCACCTTTATCCTCGCCGGTCAGTTGGAGCTCCACCAAGCCATGGAAGAGACGCTGGGGCGTTTATGGGAAGCGCAGATGGATGCCCATGCCATGCTCGCCCCGCTGGAAGAAAAACAGACCCGGGACTATATCAACAGACGCCTTGAGCTGGCCGGTGCAACACATGAAATTTTTACTCCCGGAGCTGTTCGGGAGGTACACAGGTATGCCCAGGGTATCCCCCGACGCATTAACATCGCCTGCGACCAGGCCATGATCTCCGCCTACGCAAAAGAGATGCAAACCGTTGATGCCCAGACCTTCCAGGCGGCCGTGGGTATTTTGGAGCTCCCCCGGGTACCGGTGGCTGTCTCTCAGCCGTTGCCGACGCCCCAAACGCCGTTGGCCGCCCCAAGGTCCCTGTGGTGGGCAAGGGCACTGCCCACCCTGGCCGCAGCCGTTTTTTTTGTGTTCATCGCCTATACCTTTTATTTCCGGTCCATCTCCGTTCCGCCCCCTGTGGCTACGGCCGCCCATGGGGATCTGTCAGGGGCCGCTGTCCGGCAGGAATCGTTTCAGGCAGAACCCTACGAAGCTGTAGACGCTCAAGTCGCCCCCCTGGAACCCAGCCGAGTACCGCCGGAATCCTTTGAACAAATCGACGCCAAACCCGACAGGAGTGCTGATCTGAATGAGTTTATTAAAGAGGTCTTCATTATGCATAAGGCCGATTCTATGACCCGGGTTCCGGACCCGGCCCCCCGGCTGCCGGCCCATAACGCACCGACACCTGACATGTCCGACCCTGCTCCTGACGTTCCGCCGACATTCCGCCACCGAGAGCCAGATCCAGACCCCGCCCCGGTCTCAGCCGCCCAGCCGGACCCGGATGCCATCATCGACTGGCTCATTGAAGAAAAATCCCGCTGATCCCCCTCCAAGGGTCCGGAGAAATATCCAGTGCGGCAAGGGGTGAATATCACGATATCTCAGGTCAGCCCATGGCCGTTATAAAAATTTTACATGGAAAATTTTGCGAATCATCTCGAATATGTGGTAAAAGTTTGTTATTGATATTCTTAATTTTCGAGTGTTCCCCGGTTAGATACGTGAGTATAAAAGATAAATGGAGCTCATAATCAATTCATTGACCATCTGATGCCGAAATGAAAATAGAAAATGGTATTATCTCAAACTGGAATAGAGAAAAAGGGTATGGTTTCATAACGCCAAAGCTTGGTGGTAAGTCCTTATTTTTTCATATCAATGATTACAGCCATCGGCATAAGCGTCCTATTCAAAATCTAAACGTACAATATTACACATCAACCGATCAAAAAGGTCGGGTATGTGCAATTGATGTTACGCCATTGAACGGGCATAGAAACAATGGTAGAGAACTCAGGCAAAAATTTTTTTCCTTGGGGGCGCTTAGCCTCTTCGCTTTCGTTTTATTTTACCTTTTTGATTCAAAATTAATTCCAATAGAATTAGTTTGTATATATGCAATCATGAGCGTTGCTGCATTTTTGATGTATGCAAAAGATAAAAGTGCGGCTGAACGGGGCAAATGGCGTACTGCGGAGCGCACATTACATGCATTGTCGCTGTTGGGGGGCTGGCCGGGAGCCAAAATTGCACAAAGTTTTTTAAGGCACAAATCCAAAAAATTATCCTTTCGAATCACCTATTGGGTCACTGTCATAGCAAATTGTAGTGCGCTGTATTGGCTAACCACCTCAAAAGGAAGTATCTGGTTGAGCAGTTTTATATGGGACATCTGCGCTTTGTGGGATAGGATTTACCATGAGTCTATTCATTGGCTCTCTCGCCTTTGAAAAAACAGGTGTTAATCTTTTGTTAGATGAAAGGCTGGGCATCATATTAGGGTCATTGCGTTCGGGTATATTGGGGCTTTTTGTGCTCAGGTTGAGCTTGGGAGCTACACGGTAAAAAGCTGACCAGACCGGCTTAATAGTGCAACTTTTTTTGTGTCAATCGTGCGGCTTTGTCTTGACACAGGTTGTCTTTCCCGGGTATTTAAAGGGTTTTTTTTATTAACCCCAAACGGTTCAGGAAGTCTGGTAATGGCATATAAGATAGCAGTGAACGGATATGGACGAATCGGACGTTGTGTAGTGCGTGCCCTTTACGAGTCCAGGGTATACAGAGAAAATCTTTGTCTTGTTGCCATTAATGAAGCCTGGCATCCAGACACGGTGTTTCATCTGACCCGGTTTGATTCCACCCATGGACGGTTTCCCGGGGATGTGAGGAAAACCGCCCGGGGTATGGCCGTTGAAAACGATGATATTTGTCTGCTTCAGGAAAAAAATATCGGGAATCTGCCTTGGAAGGACCTTGGGGTGGACGCCGTTCTGGACTGCACCGGCATTTTTAATGACAGACAGGCCGCTCAACTGCATATCCAGTCTGGTGCTGCAAAGGTTGTTTATTCCCATCCCGGCAAAGATGAAATGGATGCCACCATTGTATACGGGGTGAATCACAACAGCCTGAAGGCCGGACATGCTGTTATTTCCAATGCCTCCTGCACCTCTAACTGCCTGATCCCCATTTTAAGTGTCATTGACGCTGTGCTTGGCATTGACAGCGGCTCAATCACTACCATTCATTCTGCTATGAACGACCAGCCCGTGATTGACGCATATAATACGGATTTGCGTAAAACAAGATCTGCCCTGCAATCCATTATTCCGGTGAGCACGTCTCTTGCAAAGGGGATCGGCAGGATTTTGCCCCATCTGGACAACAGATTTGAAACCCTGGCCATCCGGGTTCCTACCACCAATGTTTCCATCATGGACATTGCCCTTGTGGTGGCGGCGGATACGGATGCGGATCAGATCAACGATCTGCTTACCCGGGCCGCAGAATCCGATTTAAAAGGAATTTTAGGGGTGAATGATGAACAATTGGTATCCTGTGATTTTAACCATGATTCCAGGTCTGCCATTGTTGATTTGCCCCAAACCCGGGTATCTGGATCTCGGCTTGTAAAAATTCAGGCATGGTTTGACAATGAGTGGGGGTATTCCAGCAGAATGCTTGACACCACGATTGCCGCCCTTAATAAATAAAAAAAGGAAAGGAGGTTGGTTATGGCATTGGATCCAACCAAACATGCGGACTGGGAAATTGCAGAAGATGCAGAAAAGCGGATGCTCACCATTTATAAAATTGGTGAAAAGCTTGGATTAACCAAAGAAGAACTCCTGCCCTATGGGCATTACATTGGTAAAATTGATTTCATGAAAGTACTTGACCGGCTGAAAGACAAGCCCAACGGAAAGTACATTGATGTCACCGCCATTACCCCCACCCCACTTGGCGAAGGCAAATCCACCTCTGCCATAGGGCTGGTGCAGGGCCTTGGAAAACTGGGAAAAAGTGTTTCCGCTGCCATTCGTCAGCCGTCAGGCGGCCCGACCATGAACATCAAGGGGTCTGCCGCCGGCGGCGGTCTGGCCCAGTGCATTCCTTTAACTCCTTTTTCTTTAGGGTTTACCGGCGACATCAATGCCATCATGAACGCCCATAACCTGGCCATGGTTGCCCTGACGTCACGTATGCAGCATGAAAGAAACTATACGGATGAGCAGTTGGAGCGCCTCTCCGGCATGGAGCGAATCGATATTGATTCCACCACCGTTGAAATGGGTTGGGTCATGGATTTCTGCTGCCAGGCCCTGCGTAACATCATCATCGGTATTGACGGCGTAAACGGCAAATTCGACGGTTTCATGATGAAATCCCAGTTCGGTATTGCCGTGTCTTCAGAAGTTATGGCCATCCTGTCCCTGGCCACTGACCTTAAAGATATGCGTGAAAGAATGGGCAAGATCGTTGTGGCATACACCAAAAAAGGCAAGCCTGTTACCACCGAAGATTTAAAGGTTGCCGGTGCCATGACCGCCTGGATGGTTGATGCCATGAAACCTTCGTTGATGCAGACCCTGGAAGGCCAACCGGTTATCGTTCATGCCGCTCCTTTTGCCAACATCGCCATCGGCCAAAGCTCCATCATTGCTGATAAGGTCGGCTTGAAACTGGCGGATTACCACGTGACCGAATCAGGCTTTGGTGCCGGTATTGGTTTTGAAAAATTTTGGAACCTGAAATGCCGCTACTCCGGGCTGACGCCCGATTGTGCTGTTGTTGTTGCAACGATCCGTGCCTTGAAGTGCCACGGCGGCGCACCTGTGCCCGTTCCGGGTAAGCCCATGCCCGAAGCGTACGGCACTGAAAACGTTGAATGGGTTGAAAAAGGCTGCGTGAATCTTATCCATCACATCCGCAATGTGCGTAAAGCCGGTATATCTCCGGTTGTTTGCATCAATGCTTTCTATACGGACACTGACGCTGAAATAGCCAAGGTTCGTGATATGGTCGAGGCTGAAGGTGCCAGAGTGGCGCTTTCCCGTCACTGGGAAAAAGGCGGCGATGGTGCCATTGAGTTTGCCGAGGCCGTTGTGGACGCATGCGAGGAAAAAACGGAGTTCAAGTTCCTTTACATGCTGGATATGCCGCTTAAACAAAGAATTGAACTGATTGCCAAGGAAGTTTACGGTGCAGATGGTGTTGATTACTCTCCTGTTGCCGACAGGAAATTGGATCTGCTCCAGGATGATCCGGACGTTACTAAGATGGGGGTCTGCATGGTGAAAACCCACCTGTCTTTGTCTGATAATCCCGGGCTCAAGGGCGCACCCTCGGGGTGGCGTCTGGCCATCCGTGAAGTCCTTATTTACAGAGGTGCAGGTTTTATTGTTCCCGTTGCCGGCGATATTTCTCTGATGCCGGGGACCTGTTCCAACCCAGCCTTTAAACGCATTGATGTTGATGTTGAAACCGGTAAGGTTCAGGGTATATTTTAATTTTAAGATCAAGATTTAACCAGCCCGGCAAAGAAAACGGCGTTGTCCGTTGTTTTCCCCTTTGCCGGACCATATCAGGAGAAAGTGTATGACCGCAGAAATCATTAGCGGAACCGAGATAAGAAAGACTATTTTGGATGAAATTAAGGCCGATGTTGAAAAGATGAAGGCCAAACACGGCAAGGTGCCTGGCCTGGCAACCATCCTTGTGGGTAAAGACCCTGGATCTGTCAGTTATGTAACTTTGAAAGTAAAAACAGCGTTGTCTGTTGGGTTTCATGAAATTCAGGACGATCAGCCCGAAGATATCTGCGAAGCTGATCTGCTGGCGTTGATTGATGGATACAATAATGATCCCGACATCCACGGCATTCTGGTGCAGTTGCCGCTGCCCAAGCACATTGACGAAAAAAAAGTGATTAATGCCATTAATCCGGACAAGGATGTGGATGCATTCCATCCCGCTAATGTGGGTAGTCTGATGATCAGCTGTAATGAAGCCCGATTTTTGCCCTGCACTCCGGCCGGTATCCAGGAGATGATCGTCCGTTCCGGTACGCAAACATCCGGCGCAGAGGTCGTTGTGGTGGGCCGTTCCAATATCGTGGGCAAACCCATTGCCATGATGATGGCCCAGAAAAGTGTTTGTGCCAACGCTACCGTCACCATTGTTCATACAAGGACCAAGGATCTTGCCGCCCATTGCAAACGCGCTGATATCCTTATTGTTGCCGCCGGAGTGCCCGGTCTTGTTAAGCCCGAATGGATCAAACCGGGGGCCACTGTCATTGACGTCGGTGTTAACCGTGTGGGTATGAATGAAGTCTCCGGCAAAGCCATTCTCAAAGGTGACGTGGACTTTGATGCAGCCAAGGAAATTGCAGGAAAAATTACCCCTGTTCCCGGCGGCGTCGGACCCATGACCATTGCCATGCTCATGAAAAATACCCTGAGGGCCGCCCAGTATGCCCTGGGAGATTTATAAATTAAAGACACAAAGGAGGTAATATGGCTCAAGGAGATGGATTTGTAATGAATGAGGCGCAAACCAATGGATCAGCCCCAAAAAGTGCACTGCCCAGGATAGACTTCTCAAGTTTTATTTTGTCTTTGTATTCATCCGGTCTTGTACAGCTCGGAACCGTGGAGGATCCCTCCACCGGGAAAAAAATAAAAGATCTGGAAATGGCCAAACACACCATTGAGATGATTGCAATGCTCCAGGAGAAAACGTCAGGCAACCTGACCGGGGATGAAGAAAACCTCCTTAAAGCCCTGCTCAGTGAGCTGCGCATGGCTTATGTGGAAGCCAAGGCCTGATCCGGTGTATCTTTCTCCTGCTAAAATTAATTTATTTCTTTATGTCACGGGCAGGCGGGCGGATGGTTACCACGAGCTGTTTTCCCTAATGGCCCCCTTGACACTTGCCGACCGTCTGGATATTGTTCGGTCGGGCAAGGGTATCAAGGCGGTGTGCAGCCATCCGGATGTGCCGGAAGATGATACAAACCTGGCATGCCGGGCTGCAGCCCTTTTCAAGTCTGCAATGATTGAAAAAAAAGGGGATTGCGTTTTTCATCATTTGACCATTCATATTGAAAAAAAAATCCCCGTATGCGGTGGGCTTGGCGGGGGCAGTTCCAATGCCGCCTGTGTGTTGTTGGCCTTGAATGAATATAGCGAAACGCCGTTTACCACAGATGAATTGATGCGTTTAGGCTTGACCCTGGGTGCCGATGTTCCTTTTTTTATTGCCAAAGGGCCGGCGTTTGCCTCTGGTGTGGGGGAAAAACTTGCGCCCTGTGGGCAAATGCCGCATTTATCGGTGATTGTTGTTAATCCGGGTGTGCCGGCTTCAACGGTAAATGTTTTCAGAAAGTTGGAATTTGGATTGACATTCACTCCTTCGTATATTATAAATCCGAGTTCGAATGCACTGCCATTCGGAAAAGACCTTGATGGCAGGGAGATTTTGCATAACGATCTTGAAGGACCGGCATGTAGTTTGTACCCTGAGATCGGGGTTGCAAAAAAAGAGATGGCGTTGTTGCTGCAAAGAAATGTGTATATGTCTGGAAGCGGCTCGTCTCTTTTTGCTCTTTACTCGGACCACGAGGTGGCCGAGAAGGATTATGAACAGCTTTTGAAGGCACGGTCGGAAAGCATGAAGTTTGTTTTTCTTTCCAAGGTCGGGTCTTTGGACAGTTGATGTGAAAATAAAGTTTTGGGGCGTCGTCAAGTGGTAAGACACAGGGTTTTGATCCCTGCATTCAGAGGTTCGAGTCCTCTCGCCCCAGCCACAATTTTAAAGGGCCAGGAATGGTTAGAAAACAAAGAGGTTTATTATGAACGGCCTGTCAATTTTTGCCGGAAACTCCAATGCCCCCCTTGCAGAAAGAATATCAGAATATTTGGCCAAACCTCTGGGGCGATTGAAAGTCAACCGATTCAGTGACGGGGAAACCCAGGTCGAAATTCATGAAAATGTGCGTCGGCGGGAAGTTTATGTCATTCAATCCACGTGCAAGCCTGTAAACGATAATTTGGTGGAACTTCTGCTGCTCGTTGATGCCTTCAGGCGCTCTTCTGCTGCCCGGGTGACGGCCGTGATTCCCTATTTCGGCTATTCCCGCCAGGACAAAAAGGTTGCACCCCGAGTGCCCATTAGTGCCAAGGTGGTTGCAGAGTTGCTCGAAAGGACCGGGGTCGACAGGGTCATCACCATGGACCTGCATGCCGGACAGATCCAGGGTTTTTTCAATGTGCCCGTGGATAATCTTTATGCAGCCCCCATTATTATTGATGATATAAAAACCCGTTTCAGTGATGATGTTATTGTCGTCTCTCCGGATGCAGGTGGTGTGGAACGGGCCAGGGCCTATGCCAAGCGGTTGGATGCTGGCCTTGCCATCGTGGATAAACGCCGCAGCGCACCCAATCAGGCCAAGGCCATGGCCATCATCGGAGATGTGAAGGGCAAAATTGCTCTGGTCATTGACGACATGGTAGACACTGCGGGGACCTTGACCGAGGCAGCCGGCGTTATCAGGGAAAAGGGTGCTAAGGAAGTGCATGCCTATTGTACCCATCCGGTACTGTCAGGCCCGGCCATTGACAGAATAACACAATCATCTTTGAGCTCCCTTGTTGCAACGGATACCGTCCCCTTGTCTGAAGAGGCCCGTTCCTGCGGCAAGATAAAGACACTTTCCATTGCAAAACTTGTCGGAGAGGCCATTATGCGCAGCTACAGGGGAGATTCTGTAAATTCTTTATTTGTATAAAAAGATATATTTGATCAACCAGCCTTTTTGTGTGAAAGGGCGGGTACGAAAGGTTTAAACATGGAACTTATAGAATTAAGTGTCGCAAAAAGAGAGAGCACCGGTAAGGGCGCTGCCAGAAGATTACGGGCAGAAAAAGCTATCCCGGGCATTGTATATGGCGCAAAAAATGAGCCTGTAAAGGTGTCGATTGATGTTATCGCCTTTGATAAGGTGATTAGGGACAACGGTACCACTGGTCTTTTTTTTGATCTGAATATTGAAGGGGAAGCCAGCAGAAGCGTTATGCTTAAGGAGATTCAGATGGATCCTTTTGGCTTGCGCTACCTGCATATCGATTTTCATGAAATTGATATGGATAAAACTGTGTCCATTGTCGTTCCGGTTGAAACCGAAGGTGCCAGCGCCGGCGTGAAGGAAGGCGGTATGCTTCAGATTATCCGTCGTGACCTCGAAGTGATTTGCAAGCCTAAGGACACCCCCGAAAGTGTTAAACTTGATATTTCAGAATTGGAAATCGGGGATGCCATTCATGTGGCAGATATTGACCTGGGTTCCGATATCGAGATTCCATTTGATACCAATTTTACCGTAGTCACCATTGTTCCGCCTGAAGCTGGTTCAGATGACGACGAAGGCGAAGACGAAGCTGAAATCGGTGAAGTTGCTGAGGAAGCCGAAGCTGCCGCTGCTGCTGAATAGATACAACGTTGCTTTCACGTTGCGGTTTTATTCTTTTTTGTTTTAAGGCACTTTCTAATTTTAGATTGTTCGTATAAGTCATGGCTGACTCAAAACGATTATTAGCGGGTCTGGGAAATCCTGGAGAACAGTATTTCCGGACCCGTCATAATATTGGCTTTGATGTTGTTGATGCCTTGGCGGAGCGGGCCGGATGCCGGGTGAACAAGGAAAAGTTTAATGCCGCCTACACCGGCGCACGCATGGGGCTTCAGGATATCCTTCTGGTCAAGCCCCTTTCGTATATGAACAGAAGCGGTATCCCCATCCAGAAGCTGGCAGCCTATTTTAAAATCGATATAGCAGATATCATTGTGGTCCATGACGATCTGGACCTTGCCTTTGGACAGATAAAGATTGTGCAGGGCAGGGGACATGGTGGCCATAACGGCATTCGCTCAATTATTGATGCCTTTGGGCAAAAGGCATGTGTCCGGGTTCGGGTGGGTATCGGCCGACCCGGAAGTGATAGATCCGTGACCGGACATGTCCTGGGTAAATATACCCCGGATCAGCAGGCCTGCCTGGATCAGGTTATTGATGCCGCCTGTGATGCCTGTCTCACTATTCTGGAAAAAGGGGTAGTCAAGGCCATGAATGTCGTAAATTCCTCTCGATGACAACCTTTCCTTGCTGTTGTGCTTAAACGCTTGGTTCTTTTTGCACCTCTATAACTATCTTTTTTCAAAAAACATCGGCGTAAAATCTGTTCCATTGATTCTTTTAGTGTTCCGATGATGTGTTATCCTTCGCTCCTCGAACCGTGTAAGTCCTGAGCGTCTGTTTACAAATAGATGAATCGGCTGCAATCTCATTCCCATCAAATTTCGCTTCGGTCCCCTAAATTTTTAAACCGGCTCTGAGTCTACTTGCGGAAAAAAAACTAATTTCTGGGTCCAACGTAAATTTTTTAATCCATTATGGAATCATCAGAAAATGAACCGTTGTCTACATTTTTTCATAAAACCTTGTTTTATTTCAGACCCTTGATTGAGCGTTGTTTATTTTTTGTGTCGTTTAAATTGTTCTGCTATATCAAAATTAATTAATTAATAATGTTGACAATATTGTTTAGATATGGTTCCCTGCCTGAGAATGGATAACGTGTATCTTTAAAATAATGAGGTAGGCATAAATGGCAAAACAATCTGGGACAACCAAGGCTAAAGAAAATAGCAAGTCAACCAAAACAGCGTTTTCAAAGGGCGATATGGCGGTCTATCCTGCACACGGTGTCGGCTGTATTGAATCCATCGAAAGCCAGGAGATAAATGGGGATACCATGAATTTCTACATGATGAAAATTGTGGAAAACGGTATGAC
>Ga0193963_1001033_pt1 | contig 14083 bp, 11 predicted proteins | sample FB_6_MG_FD_140359 | JGI IMG/M metagenome (GOLD analysis project Ga0193963, IMG submission 140359) | Microbial mat bacterial communities from the Broadkill River, Lewes, Delaware, United States - FB_6_MG | ecosystem: Environmental > Aquatic > Freshwater > River > Microbial mats | place: USA...
ACTGATAGTCGAGCCCGTGTCGGTTGAGCTTGCGCTGGCCGAGACTGCCGAGGGCTAACCAGTCAAGTATTCGCTGACCTGCTTCGACCCCTTTAAGCCATGAGGTGATACGACTGACCCGTTTTTTACCGAGCACCGCTAGCGCCGAACCGTGGTTGGCGGGGGCGAGCATCACTAGATGTTTTAGGGGAAGTTGGTCGAGGTTGTTGGCACCGTAAAACTCATCCATCCAATGGCGCACGACGGGGCCACCTGTGGAGTGAGTGATGCACGAAAAGGGTTGAATGCCATCGTGGTTATCGGGCAGGTCGAGCAGGGCTTGATTGAGGCCACGGGCGATATCGTCGAGGTTAACTTCATCGTTAAAGCTGACGTATTTGCCCAGTTGAATGTGTTGAATATCGAGTTCAAGGGAGGTGTTGGCGGTGGCAGCGACAAGGGCTTCTGGCAACTGACCGTAGGTTTCGGTGGTGGTAACGCTCCAACCGTGAACAAAAATCAAGCGCACTAAGTATCTCCAAATAAGCACAAGAAAATCATAAAAATCTAACAAAGTAGGTTTTTACTATCCTCGTCACGGTTAATGTTGTCAAGAGAAGATATTAATTTAAGATAGCAAATGGTTAGCGATGCAATGATCGGGCAGGGTGGTGTTGGGTGATGCGAGGGGGAAATGCAAAGAGGCCCGACTCAGTTAGAAAGTGAGTCGGGCCTCTTGGTTAATTATTTAGGATTTGCCTTATGGCAAAATAAGCATCGATTCGGATCAGGATGCCCTTCGGGGAACTCCATCCCCTCTTGTCCATGACAATCTTTACAAAATTTCTCTGCTGCTTTTTTGCCCTCCTGTTGAAAGAGAACATGAAACTCAGCGTGAGTATCGTCTGAAGGGAGTCGGGGAGTTGTTTGTTCGGGCGCAGCCCATAAAAATAAAACTACGGCAATGCCGATGGCGAGGGTTATTATATCGCGTTTGCTCACAGGTCGTCGTTCCTTACTGGGGTCAATCGCCCCGCATAAATGTCATATAGATGAAAAAAAACATAATGGCCGCGCCACCGCCGACAAACATGAAAATTCCGTCGGATGATTTACTGACGTCGGTGCCTTGGTTGCCAACATAGGTAGCGAGGGTGATCAGAGCCGCGATACTGATGGTGCTGGTTAGCAGCAGCTTCCACTTCATGAACAGGCTGACCAAAATGAATAATACCGCACCAGCGATAAACCATGGGTTGTGCAGCAGGTTAAGATCGTTAATATAACCAATGATCTCTTTAGTTTGCAGCATTTGTGCCCAGTCTGTTACCTCGTCCATAGATTATATCCTATTCTGTTAATCACTCACTCCTGTAAAGCGGGGGTGATGCGAGTGTGTAGGTAGTGAATATGACTGATGAAAAAGATACCATTTCTAACTAAAAATACAAGGGTGAATTTGTCCGAAAACCTTGACTCATCGCGTGTTTATGCCTATCATCGCTAGTTTAGACTTTGTTGGTTCAGTGTGGCATAAATAGCGCTGAGGCGGCTGTTGATTAAAATTTCCACAATTAAACAGGTTGTGGCTTACCTACTTAATACAGAAAAAGATTTTTGTGAACGAACACGCAATTGGTATTTTTGATTCAGGTGTTGGTGGCTTAACCGTTCTACAGCAGGTGCGCCGTTTGCTACCGGGAGAAAATTTAATCTATCTGGGCGATACGGCTCGGGTTCCCTATGGTACAAAAAGCCCCGATACCGTCCGTAAGTACGCTGTTGAAGCGGCAAACTTTTTGATACAGCAACGGGTTAAAATGGTTGTTGTCGCGTGTAATACCGCTTCATCGGTGGCGTTGCAATTATTGCAGGAACGTTTAGATGTTCCCGTAGTGGGGGTGATTGCTCCCGGCGCGCAGCGGGCTGTGAGTTTGACCCGTAGCGATGTGATTGGGGTGATTGGCACGGAGGGGACGGTGGCCAGTGATGCGTATCCGCAGGCGCTACGTCAGTTGAAGCCCGATGCGAAAGTTTTTTCAACATCGTGTCCCCTTTTTGTGCCGTTGGCCGAAGAGGGGTGGGCCGAGCATGAGGTAGCGCATATCGCTGCACGCGAGTATTTAGCTCCCCTTGTCGAGGCTAAAATTGATACGCTGGTTCTTGGTTGTACCCATTATCCGCTATTGAAGCCGACGTTGACGGCGGTGCTACCCGAGTCGATTGCACTGGTAGATTCCGCTGAGGAAACGGCGCATACGGTAAAGCGCTTGCTCGTTGAACACGGCTGGTTGAACGATCAGGCCGAGGCAACATGGAAATTTTATGTGACCGATGTGCCACGCCGTTTTGTTCGGGTTGGCGAGGCGTTCTTGGGGGCTGAGTTGAACCATGTCGAGCGTGTTACGTTGGATTTTGTTGACCACGTTACCCCATAGCAGCGGGAGGTTTTTACATGAAAAAAATGATGATTTGGATTGTGGTTCTCGCTTTGCTGGCTTTTTTTGCTGGCGTGGCGGTGGTGTTCAATCCGTTTAAAATAACCACGGCACAGCAGGAAGTTGAAACACCTCCAGTGGTGGCTGAATCTACTGCTGTGCAACGCGAAGTGATCCTTTACTTTGGTGGGATTGCCAGTCCGTTCTTAGTACAAGAGGTACGCTTTATCGATGAATGCTCAACGGATCAAGAGTGTGTCGTGTCCTTGGTGCAAGAGCTTATTGCTGGCCCTGTGGCCGAATTGGTGCCTGTGTTGCCGAGTCATGCTTTATTGCTTGATGTGCGAATTATCGATGGCACTGCGCAATTGAATTTTAACCAAGCGTTGATTGATTACCATTCGGGTGGTAGTACCTCGGAACTGTTGACAGTACACGCTTTAGCAAACACCTTAGCGGCAAACTTTGCCTATATTCGCGAAGTGATGATTCGAGTTGATGGCAAGGCTGTTGAAACATTGCGCGGCCACATAGATCTACGCCAACCCATTGCCGCTGATTTTTCATTGGTTCGTCAAGAGATTGAAGTGCCGAGTGTTGAGCTAGACCCACAAACAGCAGGAGAACAGTCAGAATGAATCGATTTTTACAGGCTATACAACAGCAGGTACTTATTCTTGATGGTGCCATGGGAACCATGCTTCAAGCCCGTGGTTTGAAAGCGGGTGGCTGCCCTGAGCAGATGAACCTCGATGCGCCCGACGTGGTGGCTGGGGTACATCGTGAGTATGCTGAAGCGGGCGCACGAATTCTGGTCAGCAACACCTTTGGTGGCACTCGGAGTAAGTTGATCCACTATGGTTTGGAGGATCGGGTCCATGAGATTAACGTGCGTGGTGTTGAATTGGTGCGCCAGTCGTTATTGAATCCTGAGACTGATTTTGTTGCTGGTAGTATCGGCCCCACAGGGCGCTTTTTGGAGCCGGTTGGTGATGCCGGTTTTGACGAAATGGTGGAGATCTTTGGCGAACAGGTGCGCGCTCTTGTTGCTGGTGGTGCGGATCTCCTTACCTGCGAGACTTTTTTAGATATTCGTGAACTTAAGGCAGCCATTATGGGTTGTCGTTTGTATTCTGATCTGCCTGTTATGGCGATGATGACCTTCGATGATGGTGGCCGTACTGTCTTAGGTACACCGCCTGCCGCTGCCGCTGTCACCCTTGAAGGGTTACAGGTCGATGTGATTGGCACCAATTGTGGCCTCGGTATTGAGGGGATGTGTGAAATTCTTGAGCAGATGCGCGCCGTGTGTGCGGTGCCGTTGATCGCTCAAGCCAACGCAGGCTTACCTATTTTGGTTGATGGCGAAACAGTGTTCCCCGCTAGCCCTAAGCAGATGACCAACTGCCACGACCGTTTAATTGAGTTGGGGGTACGTGTTTTGGGTGGTTGCTGTGGCACGACGCCTGAGCACATACGGGTGATGGCTGAGGCTTTAGCGCAGCGCAACCAAAATTGGACCGCGCCCGTTCGGCGTGGCATGCTTTCCAGTCGTACTCAAGTTGTGCCTGTTGGCGTCGATCAATCGTGTGCCATCATTGGTGAGCGGATCAACCCAACAGGGAAAAAGGGCTATATCGCTGAACTGCGTGAAGGTAAAACAGCCTATATCCGCCGTGAGGCTCAAGAGCAAACTGCCGTTGGGGCGACGCTGCTCGATGTCAACTGTGGCGCACCCGGTGCTGATGAGCCGCTAGCCTTAGAGCGAGCGGTCTACGCCATTAGTGGTGTCGCTGGTACGCCGTTAGTCCTTGACTCTTCAGATCCTGAAGCTCTTGAGCGCGGCCTGAAAGCCGCCGATGGCAAAGTGTTGATCAACTCAGTTAATGGCGAAGAGAAAAGCCTCAATGCTGTGTTGCCACTGGCGAAGAAATATGGCGCAGCGATTATCGGCCTCACCCTTGACGGTGCGGGAATTCCGAAAACAGCACAGGGGCGACTCGATATCGCTCAGAGAATTATTGAACGCGCTGTGGCAATCGGCATTCCGCGTTGCGATATCGTGATTGACTGTTTAGCGTTGACCGTTTCTGCTGAGCAAGATCAAGCCATTGAAACCTTAAAAGCGATCCGCACTCTGAGTCAAGGGCAGGGGATGGCCACAGTGCTTGGCGTCAGTAATATCTCCTTTGGATTGCCAAATCGACCTCTATTGTCTGCCACCTTTTTTGCCATGGCGTTACAGGCAGGCCTCAGTGCTGCGATCATTAATCCGAAAGATGCTGAGATGATGGGAGCGTTCCGCAGTGCCATGGTGCTGTTGGGCAAAGATTTACGCGCTGAAAGCTATATTGAAAGTTACGCTGGTGTTGTTGCAACGGTAGCCAGCGTCGCTAGTGACGATGAAAAACCGTTGACTATGCTGGAGCGTTTAGCTCAAGCAGTTATTGCTGGCGATAACGACGGAGTGGTTGCCCTTGTTGAGCAGGCCCTTGATGAAGAGTTGGAGATTCTTGCTATCAGTAATGAAGGACTTCTTGCTGGATTAGAGGTTGTCGGGCAGCGTTTTGGCGCAAATCAGATCTTTTTGCCACAAGTATTATTAAGTGCCGAAACTATGAAAACGGCCTTTGCCCGCTTAAAGCAGGAGATGAAGGGCGGCGACATTAAATCGCTCGGTCGTATCATGATGGCAACTGTTGAGGGTGATATTCACGATATTGGTAAGAATATTGTCTGCACTTTGCTGGAAAACTATGGTTTTGAGGTGATTGATCTGGGTAAAAATGTCACCTCTGCAACGATTGTCAAACGCGCTGTGGCCGAGCAGGTGGATGCTGTTGGCTTATCGGCTTTAATGACCACGACCTTGCAACAGATGCAGGTAACTGTTGATGCCTTGCGTGAGGCGGGAGTCAAGGTGTTCACCATGGTTGGCGGCGCTGTGGTATCGCAAGAATATGCCGATGAAATTGGTGCAGACCTCTACGCTGAGGATGCACTTGAAGCGGTAGCAAAAATCAAAAAACTGCTAAAAGTGGAAGAGTAATCGCAGGTATCGTGTGTACTTAATTGGGGGCTGATATCATGGTTGGTGGCTTTAATCACAATTTTCGTTATAAAGATCAGGTTTTTCACGTTCAAACAGAGGATAGTGGCAACAAAAAATCTGAGATAACCACGTTATTATATAGTGGTGGCACCATCTTGGCGCGGAACACAACCTCTTATGCCGATTTGGTTCGCGATAAGCTGCATGCTGAATATGTTGAGTTGCGCATGAAGGATCAGCACAAGCAGATGCTGCGTGAACTCAAAGATGGCCATTATGATGACCGAATAAGTGAACTATTGGCTGCCGAAGAGCAACCGGAGAAGCAACCGGAGAAGCAACCGGAGAGCGTGAAAAAAAAGAAGGCGAAAACTGTGGCGAAAAAGCCGATGGCACTAGATGATTTGATCGTCGCCTATTTAACAGCGGGACGATAATTTACGACTAAGCTCTGTACTAATTTGGGCTAAAGGAATATTTGTGTTTAGAAGTAGTTTAATTGTTCGAATTGTGTTGATGAATGTGGTGCTGTTGACGGTTGGGATTGGTGTTTTTACCGCTTTTCACTACAAGCGCGATCATCAAAATATGATTGAGATGACCACCGATGGTGCTGAAATTCTGATGGCAACGATTGAAAATGCTATTTTCAATTCAAAATGTAAAGGTGATGCTGCACGTCTACAAAAGACCCTTGAGTATATCTCGCGCAATCCAAGTTTATTGGGGGTAAGAATTTTTAACCCTGATAGTAATCTTGTGGTGAACTCATCCATTGCCGATGAGATTGCTCGATCAATACCAGATCATGATCGTTTGATTTTCGAGCAAGGGAAAACATCGGGAATTTTTAAGCAGTCAGGGCAAGAGTACCTGAGTATCATCAAACCCATCGAATCGCGGTCATTATGTCAAGATTGCCATGGCCCTGAAAAAAAAGTCCTCGGCGTATTGAATTTAACCTACTCGATGAAGGGAACAATGGAGAAGCTGAACCGTTCTTCGCGTTGTTTCTCGTTATCGATGATTTTTGTCACTGTGTTGCTCTCTGTTGGGGTGGCGATTATTCTATTGCGCTTTGTTCGTGAGCCGATTCAGGTGATTACCAAGCGGATGGCAAAGGTTGAAGCGGGTGACTTGGATGTCCGCATTATCCCCAAGCATAAAGATGAAATCTCCGATCTGATGAATAGTTTTAACTCCATGGTTGGAAAACTCTCAGAGGCCAAGCAGGAGCTTGAAGAGATCCATTTTCGCCAGATGGAGCAAGCGGATCGTCTCGCCTCAATCGGTGAGATGGCCACGGGGATGGCTCATGAGATTAAAAACCCGTTAGCCGGCATCAGTGGTGCTGTCACGGTTTTGGCCGATGATTTCCCCCGTGAAGATGAGCGTCATCAAGTTGTTCAGGACATCCTTGCACAAATTGCCCGTTTGAATAAAACCGCTACAGATCTGCTTAATTTTGGTCGTCCGGGTCTACCGCATTGTGATTATCTTGATATGAACAATGTGGTGAAAGAGACGCTGTTTTTTGTTGCGCAGCATCCGGAGTCGAAGCAGGTTCAGCAGGTCACAGAGCTTACACGAAGTCTACCGTTGGTGTGGGCTGATCGGAAGCAGGTGCAGCAGGTTTTACTCAATGTGATCATTAACGCTTTGCAAGCGATGCCCGATGGTGGCACATTGACGGTGCAAACCGAACTCAATAACGAGAGTGATGGTCAAGAGTATGTAAGAGTTCAGGTGGTCGATACCGGAACAGGATTGCCTGTTGAGCGTTTAGATAAGATTTTTACCCCGTTTTATACGACAAAAAACCGAGGCACAGGTCTTGGTTTAGCGATCTGCAAACAGTTAGTTAAGCAGAACGAAGGACATATATCCGTAATGAGTTCTCCCGACGAGGGGACCTCCTTTGCTATCTCCCTGCCAGTAGTCGAATTGCCAACTGAGCAGATGGAAGAGGAACCAAATGAATAACTATCGGGTCTTAGTAGTCGATGATGAGCATTTAATCCGTTGGTCTTTAGAGCAGAGCCTTAAAAAACAGGGCTACTTGGTGCAAACGGTGGGTTCTGGTGAAGAGGCGCTTGATTACGTACGTAAAAACCAACCTGATCTTGTTTTACTCGATATTCAACTGCCCGGGATTGACGGCATTGAAACCCTTGAGCGCATTAAGGAGATCGACAGTGATAACAGCGTCATCATGATCACCGCTCTTGGAGTTCTTGAGACCGCGGTGAAGGCGATGCAACTTGGTGCTTTCGATTACATCAATAAGCCGTTTAACCTTGATGAGTTGTCGGTCGTGCTACGCAAGGCACTCGAAACACAAGCGCTTAAAAAAGAGGTGGAACACCTACGTACCGAGAAAAAACGGACTCAGGGTTCATCGAAGATTATTGCCGAAAGTGGCCATATGGAGAGTGTTCTCAATATGGTGTCGAAAATCGCTCAAAGCGATGCGGCAACGGTTTTGGTGCAGGGGGAAAGTGGTACAGGTAAGGAGTTGGTTGCTCGGGCACTTCATTATGATAGCTCGCGTAGTGAACAACCGTTTATGGCGATTAACTGCGCGGCTGTTCCCGAAAATTTGCTTGAAAGTGAGTTGATGGGCCATGAGAAAGGGGCCTTTACCGATGCTAAAAGCCAGAAGAAGGGGCTGTTTGAAATGGCCAATGGCGGCACAGTTTTCCTTGACGAGATCGGCGATATGCCGATGGGTACTCAAGCTAAATTGTTGCGAGTGTTGGAGGAACGTTCTTTTCGCCGCATAGGTGGTACCAAAGATATTCATGTTGATATTCGCATTGTTGCCGCGACCAATAAAGAGCTGTTGAAGGCGATTGAGGATGGTGGTTTTCGTAAAGACCTCTACTATCGAATTCAGGTGATTCCGATCTATTTACCGCCGCTACGTGAACGTCCGGATGATATCTTGCCGTTAGCTCATTATTTTGTGCAGCATTTTAATACTGAGTTTGGTAAAAGCGTCAAAGGGTTCTCACGTACGGCTGAAAAGTATCTTCTCGATTACGATTGGCCGGGTAATATTCGTGAGCTGCGCAACGTTATAGAGCGGGCGATTATTCTTGAAAGTAGTGATACCCTTAAACTTGAGTTGTTGCCACGTGAGATGCTCAGCCAACCGACGGGTTCCACTGCGGGCAGCTTCCAATTGCCACCCGAGGGGATCGATATTGAGGTGGTAGAAAAACAGTTGATTCAGCAGGCGTTAGTGCTCAGTAACGGCAATCAATCGCAGGCCGCACGTAAACTTCATTTAGGCATTGATGCATTTCGTTATCGCATGAAAAAATTCGATCTACTTTAGGCGTCTGTCAAACCATGGCACACAACAGTGTCATGGTTTTAAATTAACCACTTGTCGAATTGTGATCTCCATGTCTAAACCCCAACGTTTGTTTCTAATCGACGGTTCCTCCTATATTTATCGTGCCTATTTTGCTATTCGCCATTTGTCTAATTCCAAAGGATTTAGCTGTAATGCCGTTCTCGGCTTTACCAAAATGCTACTTAAGGTCATTCGCGAACACCAGCCCGATCAATTGGCAGTGATCTACGATGCCAAGGGACCTACCTTTCGCAAAGATGTCTACAGCGATTACAAGGCTAATCGCTCAAAAATGCCTGAAGATTTGGTGCCACAGATCCCCATTATAAAAGATGTGGTTGCCGGTTTTAATCTTGTCAGTATTGAGCGCCAAGGGTTTGAGGCCGATGATATTATCGCCACTCTAGCGCGGCAAAAAAGTGCTGAAGGTGTTGATGTCACCATCGTCACCGGTGATAAAGACTTGATGCAGGTGGTCAATGAGCGCGTATGTTTGCTCGATACCATGAAGGATAAAGTTTCTGGTCTTGCCGAAGTGGCTGAGCGTTTTGGCGGTACTCCTGATAAGGTGATTGAGGTGCAAGCCCTTGCTGGAGACAGTGCCGATAATGTTCCTGGTGTGCCAGGTATCGGTGAAAAAACGGCTAAAGCACTCATTGAAGAGTTCGGCACGGTGGAAAACCTGTTAGCCAATATCGATCAGGTCAAGGGGAAGAAGCGCCAAGAAAATTTGCGCACCTTTGCTGACCAAGCCCGTTTGTCGCGGCAGTTAGTCACTTTGATTAACGATATGCCGTTAGCTGTTGATGATGTTGATTTTTCCATTCAGCCTGCGGATACCGAGGTGCTGTCGGCAATCTTCAAGGAGATGGAGTTTAGTCAACTCGCTAAAGAATTTTCGGCTCCAACGGTGGAAAACCGTCAACAGGGTGATTACCACTGTGTGACCACAACGGAGCAACTACAGGACGTTGTCGATCAGCTCAGTCGGGCCGAGTGGATCAGTATTGATACCGAAACCACCGCATTGAAGCCGATGGAGGCTGATCTTGTTGGCATCTCCGTTGCGATCGAAGCGGGGCACGCATGGTACTTGCCTGTCGGCCACAGTGGTGCTGGTGCTGAAAATCAGCTGCCGCGTGAAATGGTGCTTGAGGCGTTGCGGCCTATTTTGGAGAGTGATGATCGACCAAAGGTGGGGCAAAACCTTAAATACGATATTTTGGTGCTCCGCCGTGCAGGGATTGACCTCGCTGGTGTCGCCGCCGATACCATGTTGCTCTCTTATCTTTTGCATCCTGAGTCACGTTCTCATGGTTTAGATAGCATGGCGACAGAGTTCCTAAATCATAAGATGATCCCTTATTCTGAGGTGACGGGAACAGGTAAAAAGCAGATTGGTTTTGCCGAAGTGGCTGTTGATGTTGCCACAGAATATGCCGCTGAAGATGCCGATATTACCCTGCAACTGTTCGAATTGTTTTATCCGCGACTAACAGGCGAGTTAAAGCAACTGTTTGTTGATGTTGAATTACCGTTGATGCAAGTGCTGGCCGATGTGGAGTGGAATGGTATTGGTGTTGATTGCGCTAAGTTAGGCCAGCTCAGTGCTAGTTTTTCCCAGCAAATTGAACGCTTAGAGCAACAGATTTACACCTTAGCGCAGGGGGAGTTTAATGTTAATTCGCCCAAGCAGTTGGGTGAAGTGCTGTTTGATCGCCTCGGTCTGCCGCATGGCAAAAAAACCAAGACCGGCTGGTCGACCGCTGTCGATGTGTTGAATAAGCTCGCCGATCAGCACGAGATCGTCGCTTTGGTGTTGGAATATCGCTCTTTGGCAAAACTCAAGGGAACCTATACCGATGCATTGCCACGTTTGGTTAATGCGCAAACGGGGCGGATTCACACGTCGTTTAATCAGGCTGTGACGGCAACAGGGCGGTTGTCTTCCAGCGATCCGAACTTGCAAAACATCCCCATTCGAACCGCTGCGGGTCGTGAGATTCGTGCGGCGTTTGTTCCCGCTCAGGGACATGTGTTGCTGGCGGCAGATTATTCGCAAATTGAGTTGAGGGTAATGGCACACCTTGCCGATGAACAGGCGCTACAGCAAAGTTTTCAACGCGATGAAGATATCCATCAACAAACGGCAAGCGAGATTTTCGATATCTTCCCCGCGCTTGTCACCGATGAGATGCGTCGCCGCGCCAAAACGATCAATTTTGGCGTATTGTATGGCATGGGCGCGTTCAGCCTTGGTAAGGATCTGAATATTTCGACCAAGGAGGCCAAAAGTTATATCGAGCGCTACTTTGAGCGTTACCCTCAAGTGAATCAATTTATTGAAGATCGCAAAGAGGAGGCTCGACAACACCTGCATGTGAAAACATTGTTAGGACGTCATTGTGCCGTGGCCGATATCAATAGTAAAAATGGCCAGATTCGCAGTTACGCTGAGCGTAATGCTGTCAATTATCCCGTGCAAGGCTCCGCTGCTGATATTATTAAGGTGGCGATGATTGCAGTACATAACCGTTTACAACGTGAAGGGTTATGTACCAAGATGGTTTTGCAGGTGCATGATGAACTGGTTTTTGATGTTCCTGAAAGTGAACTGGTACAGGTGCAAGAGCTTGTTCAGCAAGAGATGGAGAGTGCAGTAGCGCTCCACGTTCCGACAACTGTTTCTATTGGATATGGTAAAAATTGGCGAGAAGCGCATTGATGATGACAGATAGAAAAAAATGTCCCTTAATCTAGATCTAGGGTATAATCACTAAATATCCTCATCGTTGTATACGGTTGAGGTTGAAGTCTAACGCGTTGAAACACTTTGTGTAATTTATAATATGGGGGTATAGAGTTGATTTAAACTCTATACAAAAGCTGTTAAGGAGAGGGAATATGATCAAAGAGATTGGCTTCATCGGATTGGGCACGGTCGGCAAATTTATGGCGATCAACCTACTTAAAGGTAACTACAATTTAACTGTTTATGATGCAAACGCCGATGCGGTAAAAGCGTTGGTTGGTAAAGGAGCGTCAGCAGCGACTTCAGCTCTTGAAGCGATTAAAGGTAAAGATCTCGTATTGACCGTTCTTCCTGATGAAGAGGAGTTGAAGCAAGCTCTCTCCACCGATGGTGGCTTCTTAGCAGGCATTACGCCAGGGACCATATTGTGTGATTTAGGGACTCATTCTCTCGAAGTGACGAAAGAGGTCTCTAAAAAGGCAGCTAAGCGTAAGATTTTATTCCTTGATGCGCCAGTTTGGGGCACTAAAGAGCATGCCGCACACGGTTTACTAACAATTCTCGTCGGTGGTGATAAGTCAGTCGTTAGCCGTTGCCGTGAGGTGCTCAGCCACGTCGGTCTTAACATCCTTCATGTTGGCGATATCGGTGATGCGACCAAGATGAAATTTGTGGTTACCTTGGTCCAGTCGCAGCTGATGGAAGCATTAGCCGAAGGGTTAGTCCTTGGTGATCGTTTAGGCTTTAGCAACGATCAAATTTTAGAAGTACTCGATGCGGGTGGTGTGGCTTCACCATTGTTGCATAAAAAAGGGCGTTCAATGGCTCGCGGTGACTTTACCCGTAATTTAGCGCTTAAGTATGTTTATGAAGGGTTGCGTAAGGTTAAAGAGGCCGCCGATATTACGGGGGCGCGTTTGCCGGGTATGGAAGCAACGCTGGATATTTATGCCGAGGCGATGGAAGATGGTCGTGGCGAAGAGGATTTCTCGGCAATCATTAAGGTGTTGCAGAAATAACAATCGCCGACTGCACAATTTTAAGTAATAAACAGGAGAGCAGGTATTGCTCTCCTGTTTTTATTTAACGTAAGTATTATTAAATAATGGGAGTTTTGATGCGCAAAGTTATATCTTTAACCACTTTTTTCTCTTTTACTCTGCTTTTTTTGACCAGTATTATTTTATATATCACACCACACGGCCGTGTTGCTTATTGGTCGAATTGGCAATTGTGGGGTTTATCCAAAACACAATGGGGAGCCTTACACACTAATCTTGGTGTGTTGTTTATTGTTGTGAGTGTTTGGCACCTGATTTTAAATTGGAGTGCCATCGTCTCGTATATTGTCCGCAGAAAACAGGCAATGTGCTCTTCGTCCACCGTTTGGTCGCTTTTGATCACCATTATCATAAGTGTTGGCACTCTGGCGAATGTCACCCCCTTTAATAGCGTACAGTTACTGGGCGAACGAATAAAAGATCGCGCGTCAGTTATTTATGGTGAACCACCATATGGTCATGCTGAATTATCATCGTTGAAGGTGCTCGTGCGTCATACAGGTTTAGAACTTGATGAGGTTGTTGATACCCTCAACGTTGCACAAATTCAGTTTGATTCGCCCGAGCAATCTGTTTTGGATATTGCCAAACTGAACAACATGAGTCCGCAGCAGTTATTTCAATTGATAAAACCGCCCCGTGTCGCTGGTGAAACATTATCGTTGCCTGAGTTGCCGGTGCCGGGAATTGGCCGTTTGACTCTCGCTGAAATTTGTTCGACCTATGGTTTAGATTGTCAAGAAGTGGTCGATCTTTTAAAGGTTCCGCAAGCAGATGGGACGATTTTTGCCTCACCTGAGATGAGCCTAAAGAAGTTAGCTGAAAAACAGGGCGTCAATCCAATGGCGTTGTATGAAAAGATTTATCAATATTCACAAGCGCAGTAGTGATTGCTGGTGCTGGACAAGCGAAATGAAAAAGGCGGTGACCATTTGGTCTACCGCCTTTTTAGTTATGAGCCAGAGTTGTTATGACTAAATAAAGTCGTGTTGAAATGATAGCCCGATCATGATCCAACGGCCAGGCATGGGTGCATCTCCTGATTCAATATAGTCCTCATCGAGTAGATTACTCGCTTCAACCGACAACTCGATTTTATCGGTTGCTTGATAGCTTAGTTTACTGTCGAGCACAAAACTTGAGTCACCCATCATGCGCTCCTCATGACGAGCCTTAACGACGTGACTAATGCGCGGTGCCCAGTCGAAATAGAGTGCGCCATGAAGTTGGTGGCGCAAATTATTTAAACTATATTTGGATTCAAGACCAGCGCTGTCAGCCTTGTGGTCGAGATAGGTGTAGCTCAGAGAAATACGCCCTATGATGGGTAGGGCTGGCAGCGGTTGTTTGACATCAACACCGATCTCGATACCACGCGTTGTGGTGTCGGTAATGTTGCGTACGTGCCATGCGTCACTCGATGAGGCTCGCGCCCAATCG
>Ga0193963_1001034_pt1 | contig 14083 bp, 11 predicted proteins | sample FB_6_MG_FD_140359 | JGI IMG/M metagenome (GOLD analysis project Ga0193963, IMG submission 140359) | Microbial mat bacterial communities from the Broadkill River, Lewes, Delaware, United States - FB_6_MG | ecosystem: Environmental > Aquatic > Freshwater > River > Microbial mats | place: USA...
AGTAGCATTAGTAGGATGGGGAACTTGGTCAATCTCAAAAAGAGCGGCTAGAAGTGGTAGAAACCCTCAAACTGGAAAAACTATTCAAATAGCAGCTAAAAATGTTGTTAAGTTTAAAGCAGGTGCTGGATTTAGTGATGCAGTAAACTAACATTTAAGAAATATTTCTTTTTTAAGAACTCTCTAAAATATTAGAGAGTTTTTTTTTAGGTTTAATTTTACTATATTTAATGAAACAATCATATTAATGACAGAGCAAAATCCATCAAAAGGAAAATTATTAGTATCAGAACCATCTATATTAAATGATAAAGCATTTAATAGATCTGTTATATATTTATCTGAGCATAATGATGATGGCTGCATTGGATTTATCATCAATAAACCGACTGAATTTGTTTTAAAAGACTTAATTACTGAGATTAATTGTAATTTTAAAATTTACAATGGTGGCCCGGTAGAACAAGACAATTTGTACTTTATCCATAAACTGCCTAAATTAATTCCAAATAGTATTGAAATAGATAAAGATATTTATTGGGGAGGTGACTTTAGTATTTTAACAGAATTACTAAATAATAATACTATTGAACCTACTGATATTCGTTTTTTCTTAGGATATTCAGGCTGGTCTGTTGATCAACTAAAAGAAGAATTAAATGAATCTACATGGATTGTTGTTGAAAATAAATATAAGAATATCTTACAGGAAGATAGTGACGATATCTGGAAAAACCAGTTACTAGAATTTGGTGGAGAGTATCAAATTTGGGCCAATGCTCCGAATAACCCCAATTTAAATTAATTTATTTAACTCTGCACTCATTTCTTCAGAAACATCAGTTTTAAAAATACTCTTTCTATATCTTGAAACTGGCTGAATACCAACTATGGCATTTGTAATAAAAATTTCATCAGCTTTTTGCAATTCAAATGGCGAAATTGAAATCTCTTCCAAGGAATATTTTTCACTATTACAAATAATTTCAATTATTTTTTTTCTTGTGATTCCTTTAATACAACCATCTGTAATTGGTGGTGTTTTAATTACGGTTCCTTTTACAACAAAAACATTACCATTAATAGCTTCAACAACCTGCTTTTTCTCATTTACCAAAATACAGTTGTCCAACTCATTTTCTTCAGCATAAATACCTGCTAAAACATTGGTTATTTTATTGGTTGTTTTTACAGTAGATAACAGACCCGAATAGATATAATAGTCCTTAAACAAATCTATAATGTAACTCTGTTTTTTACTTATATTTAATGGACCAACTTCAATTAAATAGTCTACTTTATTTGAATTAGGATTATATAACCCACCATCTTGTCTAAAAACAGAAAATCTAACTCTAGCATTTGAAAAATTATTCTTTTCAACTGTATTAATAATTTCTTTTTCAAAAAATTCTAGGGTAAAGCGCATTGGAATCTCCATTCGAAGCATTCTCATTGAGGCCATTAATCTAAAATAATGGTCTTCAAGAAAGTTAGCTTTTAAATTTTCAACTCTTACAGTTTCAAACAATGCATCACCATATTTAAAAGCTCTATTATTAAAATTAAGAACTTCTTCACTATCATTAATTAAAGTACCGTTTAAATTAATCATATTTCAATTTTAGATCACAAAACTACATAAAAAAACCTTGAAAAAATTCAAGGTTTAGATTTTTAATAAGAAGCAAATATTATTATGCTCCTATTGTATGTTTTAATTCATCTATCTGATTTTCCCAAAACATTTTAGACTCTTCAATTTCATCCTCTTCAGCAAAATCCGTTACAATAAGAGATACATCTTTTGTAATTTCATCTACTTCAATTCTAAATTCAAAATAAGTTTTTGCATCTCCATCTTCCAACCATTTAAATTTAATTTTTTCATCAGGTCTCTCCTGTAGAACTTTTGCTTTTTCTTCTGAACCATCCCATATAAATGTAAAAATTTCACCTCGTGAATTTACATTATCGGCAAACCATTCTGAAAGACCAGAAGGGGTACCAAAATATTGATATAACATATGCGATGACGCATGTATCGGGAACTCAATTTCAAATTTAACTTTTGTCGACATCTTATTTATTTAAAAGCACAATATATATAAATAATCCTTTTTAAAAAAATTTAAATTTTAAAAAAAATAGCTCAATTTATTTGCTCCAATAAATTAATTATATTTATATTTGCACGCGCAATAAACGGCGTGGTAGCTCAGTTGGTTAGAGCGTCGGATTCATAACCCGGAGGTCTGCAGTTCAATTCTGCATCACGCTACAAAATTAAGCAATTAAAAACAAGCGATTTAGTTAAACTAAGTCGCTTTTTTTATGCCAAGCATATTACAATTTTCTTAGCTTTAAGTATAGAAACACTCCCCATTTTCTAATTAAATAACAAACTCCCTCTCTTTAATATTCACAATTCATAATAACTTAAAAATGTATTTAGTTTTATTTTTTTCTTTCTAATATTGAAAAACAGGAAGATTAAAACGAGTAACGCCATTTATGGTACAATTTATAGGTATAAAACAAAGAATAATTTCCTATATAATTTGTGGATGCTTGAAACTTCAATGGAAAAAATTTTATACTTTGATTTTTATTTGAAAGCATTTCAAATACTTCAATTAAATTGAATCAAAATATTCCTCTTCTCTTATTTCATTGTTGGAATTAACCAAGAGTTTTTAAAAAATTAACTACCAGGCCTCAACAATTAAAGCAGGACTATCAATAGCATATGATTCTTGATTAAATTTACCATAGTAGTTAGAATTATTAAAACCAGCCTTATTCAATAAACTCACAAGTTCATTTTTTAACAACGGTAACAATTCAATACTGTTATCAATAATTTGCTGAGTCGATTTAACTGTTAAACGTGTATTAAAATCAATCTTATTTTCAAATTTTTTATAACGATAATTTCGTTCAAAAATAATTTCATCATTTTCAATTAAGGGTAATGTCTTAATATTTTTTGTAATAATTCTATCATAGTTCACAATTTGCAACAACAATTTTCCATTCGTTTTGAGCATAGCTTTTGACTGTTGTAAAAAGTCAGCTATTTCATCTAATGAATTCAAATGGACCAAGGTATTTCCAAAGCAAATAATGCCATCCATAGAATTTTCATCTATAAAAGAGTCCAATTTAAGCATACTCAATTGTTGAAATTGAATGGATTCTGATTCATCGTTCTTTTTACTTAACGCAGTTCGTATCATTTCAGCATCCATATCTATTCCTAGAACCTTCTTATAATAATTTACCAACTCAAAAGAAAGCGTTCCTATTCCACATCCAACATCTAAAACTCTATTAGCCTTCTCTGGTATTTTTGACATAATAAAATCAACTTGAGTAGCATTTATTTTAAATATATGGTGATAATAAGGCGCTATTTCCTGATAAAAACTCATGTTAAATAATTTATTTTCAAAGATAGTTGTTTAAAGTAATTTAGAATGTATTTAAACCTTTTATAAAACACATAACTAGATATAAATTATTAGTAGTTAATTATTGACAATAATAATTATTCAAAACTAGTGAACCAACAATTCACTAATTAAGTTTTAAGCTTAAGATGGTTCCAAATCAGAGTATGTTTAAAACATGAGACTAAATCTGAGTTCAAAAAAACTTCTAAGCAAAGAATACTCTCATAAATTAAGCGTATTAAACTTGTTTCTTCAACTAAATTAGAACACAATTATACTAAAAGTTTAAATTGAATTATTGAATTAACAATTTATTAAGAATTAACAAGATAATTACACTTGTTTAGTTAAAGCCTTGTTAATAAGTAGTCTTTCAATGTATACAACCGTAACAAAGAATTTAGTTGAGCGTCTATTTAGTAACATTAACTATTAAAAACTTTTATTATGACAACTCAAAATTCAAATACAATAAGCAAAGAAAAAGTAATTTTTATAAATTTTTCAAACACAAAAAGAATGCAATGGAGAAGATTTAGAAGATACGCATCTTAAATAATAAACTTTTAAAAACTACTACTATGACCAATCAAGAAACAAATCAAAGTGAAAAAAATCAGAGGCATTTTATTAATTTTTCTAATGCAAAAAGAAATAAATGGAGTAAATACAGAAGGTATGGGGTTTAAACCATTTAAAACAAAAACTATTAGTTATAGCTGATAAACCTGCAGAAGTACAATTTTCTAGCAGGTTTTTTTTCTTTAAATTTTCAATAACTAATACTTTTCCAAAAAATCACCTACTAATTAGCTTTACTATTTCTATTTCGTATATTTTTAATAAATCTTTACATATTTATAATCTATATCTTAAATCCAAGTTTTCATTAAAAAACCTTATGGTTTCCCATAAGGTTTGTAATTATATAAAAACTGAGGTAGTTTTTATTACTATTATATTATTTCTTCTTCATTTAAATTAGCAATTCTCCTAAATACAACCTCACAATAAAGTGTTTAGTTTTTATATTTTTAACTTAACAAATCAAAAGTAGATTTCTTCATCAAATAATATTTACGGTTTTCCATAAGCCACGGTTAAATAAAAAAAAGATTTAAATTAAACCTAAATCCTTACTAATTGATACTAAATGTGCTGGATTATTAGCATTAAAGTGTTCTCTAATTAACTTTAATCTTTTTTCTATGGTACTTACACTAGTTGGAGACCAGTTTTTTTCTTTTAAGATTCTACTTATTTCTTCTTGTAAAAATCCTTTAGAAAGACATTCAATTAAAAAAACATCATACTCTGAAATTTCAATTGCCTTACTTTTAGATATTGATCCTGCTACATGAGGAGAAATATAAAAACTGTTGGAATTGTATATTTTTTCAATAGCTTTTTTAAGTTCTCTTAAACCTTCTCTACTTTTCCAAACGTAAGCATTAATATTTTGCTCATTAAATAAAGTTTGTACTCTATATTCCTTATCTTCCACAGAAAATACGGTTATCTTCAATGAAGGAAATTCTTTTCTAACCGCTTTTATTAAATCATCTCCAGAAGTAATTTTTTGCTGAATATGATCTACCTCAAATGATAAATCACTTATTAATAAATCAAAAGGATCATTATTTAAATGAGCTGCTTTTAGTTTTAAAAGTGCTTCATCACAATACTGAACATATTCAATATTTTCTATACCCAATTCAGTTAATTGCGACTTTATTCCACTGTTAATAAAGTCCATATCTTCTGCTATTAATACTTTTCTAAACATAGATTTATCTTTTAAAACTAATAAATGCTTTAAATCCTTTATTTAAAGATGTTTCAAAAGTAATAATACCCTTTATAGATTTCATACGGCTTTCCACATTTTTTAAACCATTTTTAAGGTTTAACTTTTCAAATTCTAATCCTACCCCATTATCTGAATAATTAATTTCATATTGGTCCTTAGTTTTTTTAAATGAAATTGCAACCAAGGATGCCTTACTATGCTTTTTCATATTTACCATCAACTCTTGCAACACCCTATAAATTTCAATTTGCTTATCCTTTTGTAATAATTTTAATTCTACATTATGTATATCTTTAAGGATCATAGTTGTTGAACTAGAATTAAAACTTGATAGTAATGTTTTCAATGAATTCTCAAAACTTTCACCAGTTTCAATTGATTTATTTTGATGAGAAATATTCCGTGTTAATAAATACACTTTTTCTAAGTCATCTAGTAATTCTTCTTTAGACTTCGCAGTGTACTGAACCTTGTTCATTATGTTTACTACATTATTAGCAACTTCATCATGTATTTTTTTTGCAATACGAGTTTCTGTTTTATATATTTCTTCTCTTTTCTCTTGTTTATGTTTTTGCCTACGATAATATCCAAATGCTAATAGTGACATTACAATAGTACCACTTGATACAGCACCAATTATATTTCTGAATTTCCCCTTTTCAACTTCCAAATCTTTTTGGGATGTTTCAATTTTCAACAATAAATTTTCCTCACGATTTTTTTTACTATCATATTTAATTTTAGCAAATCTATTTTTCACTTGTTTGTCAGCATTACTTACACTGTCACTTATTCTTATATAAGCAGCATAATATTCTTTTAATTTTACTGAATTATCTAACTTTATGAGTTTTTGCAATGCTTCTAATTGATCCTGAGAACTTTTTTGACTGCTTGCCAATTGATACATTTTTGAAGCATATAATAAGCCTAATTTGGGATTTTCTTTTTCATAAAAATCAGCAAGATGAGAGTAACTTGCATTTAAACCTAATAAATCATTATCCTTTATTCTAATATTTAAGGCTTTAAAAAGATTAGACGGGTCCTTTTTATTCTCATTGTTTAACCATCTTGTATAAGCTAGATTATCTATAATCATAGCCTTTGTTCTGTTATTTTTTATATCAAGAGTACTTAAACTATCTAAAATACTAATTGCCTCTTTGTATTTTTTTAAATCACGATAAATATTCGCCTTGTTTTGTAAAACCGTTATTCTTTTTTCACTCTGGGTCGAATAATTAAGAGCCTTATCATACCAGTAAATAGCCTCTTTATAATCTTTTTGTAATCTGGATGAAATGGCTAAACTATTATAAACATATGCTCTGTAATCCAAATTATCCACATCAATATATTTTAATGCCTCAATTGCTGTTACATCACTTCCTTTATAATCTCCAAATTTCGACTGGATGCTAGCAATATTAGATAAATTTTGTCCTATTTTGGCTGAATCACCAATCTTTGAATAATAATCATTCGATAAAATATAACAATGATAGGCACTATCTTTTTGTGAATTTTTCATATAGTAATACCCTAACCGAGAGTTTTCACCAGCTATATTTTTAAAATCCTCAGGGTTAATACGTTTCAATATTTTTTTCGTGTAATAAATTGCACTATCATATTTTCTCAGATTTCCAAAAAGATAAATTTTATAATATATAATATCGGTTTTCTTTGAGATAAGATTCTCCTTATTGGCCAAGTAAAGAGCCTTATTAGCATGGCTTAAACGAATATCATAAGATAAACTATCAGTTCTCATTAATTTAGAATGAAATTCTAAGGAATCAGTTTCAATCTGAAAATAAAATTTAGAACTTTTGTACTCTCTAAAACTTGACGCAAAAGCAAGGTTTAAAACAAAAAAAAAGAGGACGGCAATTTTTAAATTTTTCATTCCTCTAAATTAATATAAATGGGTTAATCTTCAGGTAATTTATTTTGGTTTTAAGGTATAATTATATTTAAACTACCTGTTTCCAAATTCATCACCTAAAACAAAATATTAATTCTTAATATTTTAAATAGTTAATCTTTTCAATCGTAAGCCATAAAATTGAATTAAACGATTTATGTAATCATTGAAATATTTTTTATTCTATAAATTCCGAATATTTAAATCCAATTTTTTTTACTTACATTCCATATTTAAGATTATATACCTTAGTGAACGCGTTTTTATAAATAATAGTTTGGGTACTTAGCAAAAAATGTTTGAGAAAAGGCTCTCAAAAAAATCATATCTTATAGGTTTTTTTGTTCTTTTTTTATCATGCTACAAATTTAAAAATGAGGTACATTAACCTAAATATTGTTTGAAATATCACTAAAAAAACTTCTATTTACTTATTTCAAAATATTCTTTCAATACAAGCTTCGGTTTTCTATCAACTGTAAATAAACCCCAATGTTTTTCAGGTTCCATAGGTTCAGGTGATCCTTTCCAAGGTTCATCGAACGCTTCAAAAACAAAGATGAGAATATAATCTTCCTCGCTCCATTTTACTAAATCATTGTAATAAATTTTCTGAAGTTCCTCACTAACATTACTTGGGCAAATACCTCTTCCATTTGAATTTGTTGCCCAACCAGCTTCTGTAATTACAACCGGTTTATTAGGGTATTTATCTGCAACACTAAAAAAATTTTGTTTCGTATATTCCAATGCTTCGTGAATGTTTTTATACTCCCAAACAGGGTAGGTGTGAATGGATATAAAATCAACTTCTTCAACTAAATCCTTCAACTTATCATGCCAAGGAAGGTAGTTTTCACAAAACGTCACTGGTTGACTAGTGCCTGCTTTTATCATTTTCACATAATTAATAACACTTTTTACTGGCACATAATGATCTGTCCAATCAACACAAGCTTCATTACCTGCTGAAAGTGAAAAAATGATCTCTGGATATTTGTTTGCAAATTCAATAAGTTTATTTATCTGAGTAATATTTTTTTCCTTGTTTTCAATCAATTGCTCTTCGGAATAAGAGCCACCCCAAGGACAACCATAATTATTTACTTCTGCAACGATATACGCTCCTAGCATAACTTTGAAATCAAGTTTTTCCTTTTTTATTACTTCTAAAACAATTTCGGAGTGTTTGTCACAATCATATAAACGAAGGTATTTCCAGTGACCTTGTAGTAATAAAAGATCTTCTTTTATCTCTTCATAACTTGGAAAAACACCACCAGGATGTTGACCTTCCCTAAACCCTGAATAGCAAATTGCTCTTCCGGATTCAATATTTAATTCTTTTGTATAATTCATTTAATAATTTTAGTTCATAAAGGTTTTAAGCCTAACTATTTAAAATTTCAGGTTTTCATCTTTATCCCAAAGTCCCCAATATGCACCAACATCTCCTTCTGCACTAGTTTTCCAAGATTCGTCAAATGAAGAAAAATAGAACATTTCAATATCCTCTTCCTCTGACCATTTTTGTGAATTTATAAAGTATTTTACGGCATTCTCAAATGAAGGTTTAGCTCCATGGAAAACTTGACCTTTGTTTGTCCATCCTGTTTCTGAAACAATCACTCTTTTTCCTTTTGCAGCTTTTAAAGCTCTTCCATACATATCTTTCATATATAATAAAGAATACTCAAGCTTGCATCCTTCCCAATAAGGATAGCAATTTGCAAATATCACATCACAAGCTTCCGTAATTTTCGGTCGATTGGCAAATTCATAATAAGCATCAACGTATCCAACTGGAACTCCTGGAATAGCTTCTTTTACTTGTTGCATAAAGTTCAGCAATTCATCTTCAGTTAAATCTCCTCTATACATTACCTCATTACCCACTGCAGCTAAATCAACATACCCCTCTTTAGCAAGTTTAATAAGGTTGGTAATTTCTTTTTGATTAATTGAATCATCATTCCCTAACCATGCACCAACCATCGTTTTTATACCATATTCATGAGCAATTTGAGGAATCAATTCATTTCCATCTGTACAAGAAAAAGATCGAATCCATTTTGTATATGGCTTAATAATTTCCATTCTTCGTCTAATTTGCTCTTCAGTTATAATATCTCCGGGTTTTTGCCCTTCCTCATAGGGACTAAAACAAATACCATGCATACCGTTATTTAATACTTTTGAAAATAAAGTTTGTAACTCTTTTTTAGATTTATTTTCGTGAGTTAACCCTGCTAAGGATAAAACTTTTTCGCTTCTTACAGACATGTTCTTTTGTATCTTTAAATGATTATTTTTTAGTTGAATAAGTTGTAAATTTTTCCTTTACTTCAATAAATGCTTTTTTCTTATTTCTTTCAATATCTACAATCCCCCAATACTCTTCATTAGGTGTTCCATCATAAGGAACTCCACTACTATTAGGTGCCCATCCACCAGGGTTTTGAACATCTGGTTCTCCTGCTTTCCACCATCCATCTGTAAATGAGAATAATGTAACACCTGAGCATATTTCAGTATTGTTAAAAACTGAAATCAAAATATTTTTTGTTGAATTTGCTTGCGCTTTTTCATTAACACCCTTCTCATAACCATCTTTTGAAATGGTCATATAACTATCTCCTCCTGCCTCTGACAAATACATTGGTTTTGAACTTACTGCTTCCCACTGAGAAAAAATACTATCTGGATTATCCCAACGGTATACATTCATTCCCCAAACATCAATATTTGGACTTAACGATAGTGCTAATGAATCCGGTAATTCTCCATGTGCTGTTGTAACGGGATGATTTGAATCATTTTGATGAATTAAGGAAGCGGCGTTATTCATAGCTGTATACCAATTTTTAATATCCCCATCAAACCATTCTGGATGATAGTTGAATTCATTGCCAAGCTCCCATAATAATATAGATTTATGATTTTTATACTTGTTTACATAATCTATAAACGACCCTGAAAGTATATCGTATTTTCCACCTTGATTATAACCAAATCCTATAATAACTTTTAATCCTGCTGCATCAATTTCATCAAGAACTGCAATATCATCAATTGGAGCATATACTCTAATTGAATTAATACCTGCTTCTATCATTAATGCCAAATCCTCGGTAAGATTTTCGAATGTTCTATCTTTACTCCCTTTTGCTACAGGATGATAGCAAATTCCTTTTATTAGGTAAGGTTTGTTATTTAAAAGTATTTTCCTTTCTGCAATTGATACAACATTAGTTGAGTCAATTTCATTACAAGAAATAAAACCAACATTTACAATTAACAAGCATACTATAAAAAATAAAAATTTCGATTTATTCATTTGATAAAATTTATAATTCACCTCTTCTTTTAACTAACTCTTCCCTTATCTCATGTGCTTTTTCTTCAGTTATATCATATTTCCACATGATTAATACAGCCAATAAAGCTGTAACTATTGGAATTATAATATCCGCTATTCTAAGATTTGTTAATGTTTCAATAGTTTGTGTCGCCTCGTTCTGATCCCATCCAACAGCAGAAAGAATTAAACCACTTAGTCCTAGTGCTAAGGCTGAACCTATTTTAACCATCCACCAATATACTGCTCCAAAGGTTCCTTCTTTTCGAGGCATTCCATTATTCAATTCGTCCAAATCACATAAGTCGGCTGTCATACTCATCATTAAAGTAAATAAACCACCTATTCCAAATGACATAAATGGAATCTGAATAAACATTAACCATGGGTTTCCTGGGTCGAACCCCCACCATTTCATACCATAACCTACAACAGATATCAGTGTTGAAATAATGAATGCTTTTTTCTTTCCCCATTTTGTAGCCATTTTCGTAATAATTGGTATTACCAAAAACATAGTTGCAGCTGCTGCCATTGTATTATACCATGCTGGCCATTGACCTGCAGCTCCATAATCTCCATTAAACATATAATACACTATAATAAATAGTGAAAATTGAGCTATAATTTGAAAGCCATTAAAAACTAAAAATGTAGCTCCACAAACTCTTAAAAAAGGTTTATTATAAATAATTTCTTTCATTCCTTTAATGAGGTCATTAAAATTGGCTGCTAGATCTTTAAATGATAATTCAGTTTGTCCTGTTAAATTGGATTGATTAATTTCTTTACATAAAAAAGCAGGCAGAATAGCTAATATTATACAAACCACTCCAGCAATTATGGATACAACTCTAACACCTTCAGTTTGAGTTGGAAAAATATTTGGCTGAGCAATAACCCACCAAATCCATGGTGCAATCATCCAAGCAATTTGCCCAATAAATTGAGAAGATGCCATTAAACGAGTTCTTTCATGATAATCGGGGGTCATCTCATAACCTAACCCAATAAGAGGTGTAGCAAATATGGTATAGCCAATGTAAAAAACAAATGATAATATTAAAATATACCAAAAATGATAATTTGAAGAATCTTCAGTATTTAATTGCCACATCATTATAAATGCAATACCAGTTATAAACCCTCCCAGTAAAATATATGGTTTTCTACGTCCCCATTTAGATCTTGTATTATCTGATATATACCCCATTATTGGATCCGTAATAGCATCAAGAATTCTTGGAATCATAGATAAAACACCCGCTTTTGCAGGACTCATACCATAAGCTACTACTAAATAGTACATAAATGCACCAAGTGCGGCAGGGAATAATTGATTGGCTAAATTACCTGCTCCAAAACCAAACTTTTGAATTAATGGTACTCTATCTTTAGCAGCTGTTTTATAATGTCTCATTTAATTTGGTTTATTATTTTTTAAAATCATCGGTTATTGGTGGTGTTAATACATCATGCATTAGTACTTCTACGTTTCCCTCATATGTTTTGGTAATTGTCATTCCATTTCGAGTTAAACCTTCAAAAGTTCCATTATCAACCATATCCCAAACTGCATATTTAGCCTCTCCTTTTAAATTAATTAAACCGAAATGATTTTCTGATCCTTTAGCGTTCTTTGCATCTTTCCATTGTTCATCAAATGCCTCAAAGTAAAAGCAAGATATTTTTGCGTTATTAGTCCATTCACGCAAATGTTTATAATAAACTCCTGCTTTGTACTCATCGGCGGCTTTTGAGCCTTCTTTTCCATAATGACCGTTAGATACAGTTGTCCAACCTGATTCACCAATGTGAATAGTTTTGGTTGAATCAATACTTTTTACATATTTTGAAACATTTTTATAATGAGTTTTAGCAAAGTCCAAAGCTCTAACCATAGCTAAATCAATTTTATCTAAATCTGAAAGTTCAGTTTCTTCTTCAGGTACAACCCAAAACTGAGGATTGTAATACGAATTATGCATTGGATATGTATGCATAGAAATGTAATCAACAGATTTAATTAACTCCTCTAAATCTTTAGTTTGATAACTTGGATCACCTCCACCCCAAGAGGCAAAATCATCAGAACTTGTTATCCATAAATCTTCAGGTAGTTTTCCTTTTTCTTTTAACTCTTGTAAATGATTCACCCATTTTAAAATTACTTTAGGTTGCACATAATAACTAGTAGCCCAACGTACCATTGCCTCATTACCTACAGCAATAATTTTAACTATTTCTGGATACTTATTTGTTAACTCAACTGCTGAAGCAATCTCAATAGCGTTTCTCGGACTTTCGGCTTCATGATTTGGTTCTAATTCTGTCCAAGCATTTTCACAATCTATCCATGCTCCTAACATTACATACATTTCAAAATTTGAATTCTCTTCTTTTAGTTGCTTTATAGCCTCCAACAAGTTTGAAGCTTGATTTAAATGCACATTATATGTTCTTAATATTTTGACATTCATTGCTGCCAAAATTTTCATATCATCCTTTAACTCTTCAATTGTAGGTTGAACATCGCGTGTTTTTTCTCTATATCCACCATAAGAAATAGCCAAATATTCAGGATTCCCTAAAATATCAGCAGCAGTCAATTCTGTCTTTTTAGCTTCTTCTGTACATCCAATTGTCATAAGTAATGCTATTATTATATATCTAATTTTTGTAAATCTTATTTTCATACTTAATTATTATTAAATTGATTTTTATCCAAAGAATAACTTAATCCGTAACCAAAAGGGTACAATGGAATAATTGAATTATCCCAAAAATTAGGACCATACTTTGCACTAAAATCTTCAACACTTTTAGGCCAAGAATGTGGTAATTTCCCTTTAAAATTATAATCACCAAAAAGCACTTCAGCAATTCCATCACCTTCAGATCCTGGTAACCAAGCGGCAACAAAAGCATCAGAATTTTCAATTTGATCAGTAACTACTAATGGTCTACCCGATATTAAAACAACTACTACTTTAATACCCAATTCTTTGTAATTTTTAATATAATTTTGATGGTCTTCAGTTAAGGTTAATTTATAAGCTGATTCTCCATTGATATCTCCAAAGAATTCAGCATAGGGAGTTTCACCAACAACTATTACGGCAACATCAGCATCTGAATGATTCCCTGTTGCGTTTTTGTCATAAATCACTTTTCCTTCTGCTAAATTTTTAATTCCTTCTAAAAGAGTCGTTGCTCCTTCATAATTTTCATTTGTTCCTTGCCAGTTTATTGTCCATCCTCCTGATTGCAAACCTGAATTATTAGCGTGTTCTCCTACAACAACAATTTTATTAGTTTTTTTATCAAGTGGTAAAACGGCATCCTTATTTTTTATTAAAACTAAAGATTCTCGAACTGCTTGTCTTGCAATAGCTCTATGCTTCTTACGACCAATTTCATTTATTAATGAAGAATCAGGAAAAGGGTTTTCAAATAATCCTAATTTAAATTTTTGTCTTAAGATTCTTCTTACTGCATCATCAATTCTATTATTTGAAACCAATGAA
>Ga0193963_1001037_pt1 | contig 14075 bp, 19 predicted proteins | sample FB_6_MG_FD_140359 | JGI IMG/M metagenome (GOLD analysis project Ga0193963, IMG submission 140359) | Microbial mat bacterial communities from the Broadkill River, Lewes, Delaware, United States - FB_6_MG | ecosystem: Environmental > Aquatic > Freshwater > River > Microbial mats | place: USA...
AGTGGTGGTTTTGGCGGTTACGGTGGTGGTGGCGGCTGGGGTAACCGTGGTTATGGTTCCCCCTTTGCCGATATGGGATCCAATGCGGTTCGTGTAAACCGTAACCTGGCTGTTGGCGAAGCCAATGATCGTTGCACCAAAGAAGTTCTTGGTGCAGGGATGGACCGGATTTCCGATCAGGCTGAGGAGACTCGTCGATCCGCCCAGTTCGAATCTCTCCGGGAAGGCCAGACCAACATGGAGATTCGCACCAGCGATCGCCTTCGTGACATCGAACGTGAAATGAACGCCAATGCCCGTAAAGCCGACGAGTGCTGCTGCGATCTCAAGTTGCAGTCTTGTCAGGACAAAGCGGACATCCTGGCAGCCATCGCGGACAGCAAAGCTACTGCCCTGGCCGTTGAATCCCGCGCTGTGGAACGCAGCCTCAACGCTGCCAATGCAGAGCTCACTGCTCTGAAAACCCAGATTGCCTGCGGCTGTAACTGCCCTTCGTAGAGCAGCTGTGCTCTGCACTCACAAATGAATGCAACACTGATGAGTTTTGTCAGATTGTATCCGACGTGATTGCGAGCACCTGGGGGTAAATAGACCGGGGTGGGTTAACACCCATCCCGGTTTTTATTTAGGAGGTATTATGCCTTGTTCAGAAGAAAACTGTTGTGAGATTCCGGTTTGTCTCAAATTTGTTTGTGTTTCTGCCACAGAAGAATTTAAAGAGCAAATGGCTGAGTTATTCAGCGAAATTTTTGAAAATCTTTGCTCTGGGGATGAACCTGCTGCATGTTGTCCGGATACCCCGGTAATTGATGGTAAAGTTGAAATGTGCTTGAATGACGTTACCATCTCTGTTAATAAAAATGCTTGTGAGGGTATTTTGCAAGCAGGTGGTACTTGTGGTGCATGCCCAATTCCGGAACCGCCCGAATAGGTTATCAAACCAAGTTGGGCAACTCTATAGGGGGAGAGGCCATATAACCTCTCCCCCTTCCGCAATCAGATAAGGAGATATCATGGATTCTGTAAATGAAAATGAGACCAGCACTCAAGAAGATGCTGCAACTGAAGAGAAGTCTTTTGGGGAAGATTTAATGGTTATTACTGATGAAGATATCAGTAAAGAAATCTACGGATCATACCAAGGTTTCAAGTTTAACTGCCCTGTCTGTAAAGTACCTTCTATTATGGTCAATCAGGACATGATGCCAATATGTTTAAAATGCGGCCGTAAAGTTGTAGTGAGATCTAAAATTGTAGAACAGAATATTAAACTGCGATCGTAATTACTTTCTGCTAAATTAGCCTGACCTTTTAATGGGTTTATGTTATAGGAGGGCAGTACAGCTTATCCATTAAAATAGTAGGGAGTAACACATGACAGCAGATTTAACAGATACACTTTTAAAAGTAGGTATCGGATCAATTGGTACCGTATTAGCAGCTCTTGCTTATGATTTTTTTACTTCAGGCAAGAAGTATGTAACAAAAACCGCCTGCCAAGAAAAACATGGTGGTTGTCAAACAGTCGCTGATCTGAAAGAAGATTTTCGAATCTACAAGGCAGAGAATGATCTCAAGATGACCCAAGTGACGACTGAACTGGCGGACATGCATAGCACTGTTAAGGCGAGCAATAAAGAGCTCGCTCAGCTCAGCAAGAACACAACCATCATCACGACCTATATGCAGGCGAAAGGGTTGATCCCCAATGATCTGGAAACAACTTAAACACTTCAGCCCGTCGGAGTTTCCACTCAATGGGCGACACCTCAGCGATTCCCTTCTCTTGTCTCTCGACAAAGGCCGAGCCCTCCTTGGCCAGCGGATATTCCCCAGTCCCGTAGAAGGTGCTGCAGCCAGATTCGGTGGCAGCAAGACTTCTCAACATTACGTAGGCGAGTCTCCCCAGGACATTGTTCGCGAAGCCACGGCAGTGGATGTCTTCGCCGAGGGCATGCCTATGGAGAACTTCCTCCTTCTTTTTGGTTCAGGCCTGTTTAACGGCATTGGTGTTTATCTTAACACCTACTATGACGGCACAGCCTGGGTCATGTTCCATCTTGATAAAAGGGAAAAAGGGTATGAGGGAATGCCTCTGGTTTGGGTGGCTAAAAAGGTCATCTCTTCTGAAGGTGAAATCGTCACCAAGTATTTCTATCCTCAGACCAGCAGTCAATGTTGGTCCCTGCTCCAGAATGCCAAGCTCTACAAAGAGCTCTACAAGTGACCCAAATAAGGCCCTGGGTGACTTTAAATCCCAGGGCCTTACCCTACATCTGCTTTTTCCAGATCTCTTCGATACGGGCCAGATTATGGTCTTCAAGGCAGTCCACTCCAGGCTTACCTACGGCCTTCGTCATACCCACCAACCTGTCCCAAAATCGACTCCACCAACGAGTAGAGCGTCGTACCTTGCCCTTGCGGTCAATGTACTGAACAGCGGTGTTTTTGATATGCCTGAAGCCAGGAGGCAGGTGAGGCACAATATCATTATTGTGCACTACCGGAAATACCCAATGGCCATGCTTGCCCAAGGCTTTTGCTGCTATGTCATCAAAGCCTTTAGGGGCCTCAATGGGGACGCACAGGACCCTTGCTTCCGGGTAGTCACCCTTGATAAGGGCGAAGAGCTGTTCGGCCACTGCACCGCCTTGTGAGTGCCCTGTGAGGAAGATGGTTCCCTTATGCTCTGCAGCTTGGCGAATCCGATGATGCAAAACATCATAAACTGACATGGCATCACCGTAAAAGCCTTTGTGGCTTCTGCCCCAACAGGTGATAACTTTCCGGCAGTCCAAGTTGGTCAGCCAGTCATCCACGTTGTCGAATTCAGTACCGCGAATAGCGATCCACAAACTGGGATCATTGTCAAATTCAACGAAGAACCCCTGGGTGTCTGTATAAGCACGATCGAAACGAGTAGCCTGAGCACCAATAGCATCCTGTGCAAGTTGTCTGATATCACAGGTATCACCATAAGCCATCAAGGACATTCTGATGGCCTGACGTACCACGGTATTGATGGTGTGCAGGGTATCCTTATCCATTGCGCACCTTCCTCAGATTTTGAACCAAAGGCCAATACAGTCTGGGCTTGGCTCTGGCAGTCTTGCCGCCGGGCACTTCGACCCAGTAGGATTCATGGTCCCGGGCCAGGCCGTCAAACATGATCCGGTGGGTTTCCCTGAACGGCTCTTCAGCTGCCCGCCGATTCGGGTCATGGGGCTTCAGCACCTTGACCACCTTACCTGTCTTTTTGGTTCGACCGCTGCCGGAGGCAGACTCCCAGGAGACGGTATCACCCACCTTGTACGATTTCTTTTTTGCCATGGTTTACTCCTTGATGTGCTCGATGGGTTTGCCGGGAACCTGGTCTTCAGCAGAAGGCCAACGGCGCATCTCGTTTTTCAGCATTTTAGTTTCGAAGATCGCTACGATCTCTTCGGGCGATGCCCCACTGCGCCAGGCACCATGCATGGCCAGGATCATGACATCCACCCACTCTTCAATATCGGTAGGGTCTTCTTTGATCTCCCCCACCTCTTTGAGGATGTGTTGCAGGATATAGCTGGTATCTCTGCCTTCACCAAAAGCTTCCCGGGACCAGTTTTTCTGGCGATGGATAGCCTTGGCAAAAGAAGGTCCCTGGGCTTCCACATGTTCAATGCCGTGAGCGAAACCATGAGCAAAGGCAGAGGTGTAATCCCACTCCCTCATGGCCATGTACTCTTTCAGGGATAAATCCACACTGGTTACATTGGTGCCCATGGTGACTTCAAGCACCTTTTTCATGTAGGTCCAATGAGCTGCAACGGTGTCATTGATGATCTGTTTGTTTTGAGCAGCAATGGAATCCCTTTTGTATTGGGATTTCACTACATCCCCCTTACAGTATTCATCCACTAAAGCTTACCTCCTCTCTGAATTTCGTTAAGGTTGATGACCCCAAACTTTTCTTTGTCCTGGGTTATGGCGTTACCCATTCGAGTGAACCAGTCAGCCAATTTGAGCACTGCCAGTTCGGTACTCTCTTGCGGAGGAAAACCATCCATAACCATAGATGCGGTCCATCCCTCATGGTTTTTGGTTAAAACCAAATCTTGCTCCAGGGTAGTTTTTCGGTTGCAATCTTGGATGTTAAAGGTTGCCTCCAAGTGGGTTTGGTGAGTCGGTGCTCCTGACTCATCTGCGATGACTCGCACTCCCTTCAATTTAACCACTTGGTTCTCCTTGGAAAAGTTTTAAGATTTTGTGAGCACCAGGAAGCCGGGAATCGATGGTGTAAAGCACCACATACCGACCCTCCTTGCTCTTGTGAGTCCCGTACCAGATGAACTCGTCATTATCCAATGCAGCATTGCGAATAACTGCTTTGTACCTGTTTTGATCATACCGAATACGGCAGCGAATCAGATCAGCACGCAATTGTGCTGGGGTAAGGGTACCACCTGATTTCGCCACCAGTAATCGGATTAACTGATCCAAGCTCCAGATGCGGTTACCGATCATCCCTTACGAGCCTGTTTGATCAGTTCATTGACTTTGGTGGGCAGGACCATGGGAACACCGGCAGCCACACTGTCGTTTTTGGGGAAGTCGTAATGGGCTGTGATTTCCGGCCATGCTTCGATAAGGCGCCGAACAGTCTGGATGGAGTTCAGAATCACCTGAATCTCACTTTTCAGTTCTTGCTTTTCCTTTGCGAAAGCCATTTGGGATTTATGGTATTTCAGAACAGCCTGCCAGGTGTTCTTGTCCAGGTCATCTTTGTATACCCGCAGGTAGTTGGATGAACCCCGAAGCATGTAATGAGGTATGCACTTATTCACAGGGAATACATAGTCGATCAGATCGGTTCCGTTACTGTCTTTCACCTCAATACGACGAACCTGCTTGAACCAGGATTCTTTGTCACTGGTGCAGGTTAAGTGGAAGCCTTCAGGCATGCCCACTTCATAAGCTCGATGGGCCAGCTTAATCACTTGTTTGTCCAAAGCCTTTTCTCTTTTACCCAGGATCTTTGCAAGGATCTCTTTGCAGATGATAATCCTTTTTTCCTGGGATAAACGATCATTCCTGTAATCCTTGGGATTTACCGCCATAGTCTCTCCTATTCTTTTGGTTTAAATTATAACCTATCTCGTCAGTACCAGGAGGTTATCCCTGGCAGACACCCGCTCCCCCATGACAAGGATTGGGTGTTTCGATGTTGTTGAAGTCTTCACATTTTTTTAAGGGAGATATCCTATAAGCAAACCTCACACGTTTATTGTAAATTTGGGATACACCCCAATGGTGTATCCCTGCAGTTAAAACATCATATTACCAGAGAGAGCGCAGCCACAATCGTACCCGTGTTCGGGATCACGCGGAGAGTCGGTATGGCGAACCGGCTTGGTACTGTGTTCTGTTTTTTTCAGCCCCGTGCTCTCTGATAATAGGATGTTTATGAAGGGCTCGGTAGTCTAAGCACAGGCATAAAGCCTACCACCGAACCCTTCATTGGTAATGACCTGAAGCGGGATTTGAACCCATTCGTTTGCTCTACTCAGGCGGGTAGTCACCGGACCACCGGAGGAGGGGAATCGAACCCCTCTCTACTTTACCAACTGCTTCATTACCTATTTGGTTTTGCATACAGATTTTTGGTTTACAGAATTACTGAATGCGTAGCCTGTAAAGGCTTGCATTGCTTACGCCAGTTTTCTGCTGGCGGGATATACAGCTTTTCCCCTTTTTCAAACACTGTATACCCCAAGTCCAGTATATCTACACTATCACCAGCTTTCGGTTTTTCACCATACGTCTGCTGGTATTCCTTAGTATCGAAGTGCAAAATACTGGACATATTCGCAGCATTGGGGAATTGGGTCAATTGTAAGATTTCCCCCTTCAATGACACAAGGAATTCCCCATTGCTGGAATACACTCGAAAGGATTCTTTATACAAAATGCCTCCTTTAAGCCAGTGAGAACAATTCGACCTCTTCGATCTGCTTGTCCTCATGAACTTTCACGAAGTTACCAAACTGCAAGAGTCCAGTGTCCGGAAAGATGTTGTCGTATGATACTTCAATGACGCAAGGGAAGGTCCAGTATCCTGGATCACACTCGTCGTCTTTCAGGCCGCCGACAGAGCCCATGGGGATGAATTCCCCTTTGGCGTCATACTGGCCGATGTTGATTGAACCAAACTGACCAGCTACTTTGCCTTCCAGTCCGCTGGTTGCAATTACGTCCATCTCACCCCGGGCCTTGACCTTCCATGCAGCGCGCCTCAAGGGCTTGCCATTCATGGTGACCTCCATAGCCTTGGTCAAGTCCCAGACCACAAAACCTTCGATTTTGGCCTTGTGAAGCTTTGCCATATCGTAAGCCTGTTGGCCCGAGGTGAAGCCTGCTTCCTGGGGCACAAATAGGACCTCCTTGGCACTTATGCCTTTAACGGATGCAAGGATACCCTTGAGGATATCTGCGTACGGCCAGTGCCACGTTTGAGTCCCATCTGAGTACAGGATGCCAAAGACCGCAGCCCTGATAGGATACTCCTCCTGCAGGGCCAGAGCCTTGGATTGGTCTTCCTTGCAGACCCCTTTGGTGGTGTTGGACTTGGCTATGCTCCCAAAGGCTTTAAAAGCCATCATATGATCCAAGCCCAACAAGGGGTCCACGCAGAGTTCTACGACCAGGACGGTCTTAGGTGGGTAGCCTTTAGCCTCTGCTGCTTTGGCCACTTTGGGGTATTTGGTGGTATGGTCATCCCACCGACGGGTAAAGATTTTGGCTTTGCTGTCTGAACCAATAACAATGAAATGACAGCCGCCATTGTATTTGACAAAGAACCTGGCATTGCCAGAAGCGATCAGCTTATCAAGAGCTTTCACGCTTATGTCCTTGGTTGGTTTGGAAAGGCAGAACTGGGTAGGGATGTGGTCCAGATCAATGTCGAGCAGCGGGTCAGTAAACTCCGGCAGTTCATCCAGAGAGTCGGTGAGGACATAACCCTCTTTAACCTTTTTGTTGATGATCCTGTTGAAGTCTGCTGCGGCAGCTCTTGCTGGTGTCAGCTCATTGGCTTTGCCGGCATTGATGGCCTTGTACTGATTGGTCTTGGTTTGAGTTTTACCTCCGACCAACCCCCAGGTCTGCGTGATGGTGTTGTCTCTCAGCTCAAGCAAATGGTATTTCACCTTGCCCGCCGAGTTCTTTTGAACCAGGTATTGGGATTCGTCCATGAGTCTCCTTACTGGGTCAAGGGTTCGCCACAGGACATGGCACCTTCAGGGCATTTGCCTTTGGTCACACAATCCGGTCCGGCATACCTGAAGAGGTGGTTATCCTCTACCATGAGAGCTTCCCACAGGGCATTGGCGTAATCACGAATTTCCCACTGAGCTCTGTTGCAACGACGGAGCTTGAAGAAGTGGAAGAGTTCTCTGCCGTTCATGGTGGTCTGCACGTCCACAGTGTTGCCGCACAGCATGAGGTAGGCCAGGTCTTCTTTCATGATCCCTTCAGCCTCCAGGTCCTTGTAAAGAGCATAACTCTTTTCAAAGCACTGATCGTAGATCTTCTCAGCTGCGGGATTATCCCGGATGGTGTAGGGCACCAGGCCGGTGGGCCTTTTGATCATGTCTGCGAAAGCCGGGATGATGGGTGAGTGGAGCCGATGCCGGGCCAGGTGGGTGAGGCAGGGCAGGCTCATGTTGCCCAGGCGAAAGGATGCAGTGAACTGCTCCAGTTCCCTTGCTCTTGGTTCAGAACAAATGATCCCCAGAGTTTTGTCCACCAATTCGTAATCATCCATGGCCTCGAAGGCTGAACCAAAAGAACAACCTGTGCTGTTCATGAAGGCCGCTGCAGCCACAGACTTGGAGCCGTCTTCGGTGGACTCAAAGAGTTCCACCTGAGGCATGTCCCGAGGCTCTTCCCTTTGGGTAAAGGCCTCGTCAACTTCGTTGAACAAGTCTTTCAGCTTTTTTTCTTTGCGGTCAGTCGAGATATCCACACCCATATCTTCAGTGAAGTAGGGGGGTAACTGATAATCAGCCATGTTCTGCAGTTGCTTGCCGATGGCACGGAATTCCAGGTAGGGACGACCATGGCCATAAAGGCAATGGTGAATCAGCTGTTTGAGTTCCCGGGCATTCATGGTGCAGTAGATCTGGCTGCGGAGGCTGTAAGGCAGGACGTATCGGGCATCTTCAGCAGGGATGCCCAAATCCTTCAGCTGGCGGTAGGCTTCAAAGAGTTCATAGGTCAGCTTCTCATACTGCTGCTGAGCGCTCTCAGAATGGCCGCTGATGGTCTTGTATCTCATCTTGGGTGTCAGTGCACCCTTGAAGGAGTAGTCCACGTAGCGGCGAGATTTGATGGTGTATGCGGCAATGCGATGATCAATGAGGAATTGCTCGAACATCATCGAGACATCCTCAAAGGCGATGTTGAAAACGGCATGTTCCATGATGGTGACATGCCCCAACCCAGTCACTTTACCAATCAGCTTGTTGCCTTTTACGGGGTCAACAGCATCGTAAAGCTCCACGGCACTGCCAGGCTGCGTAGAGATCTTTGCTGCGGCAGCGCACATGCGAATGGGTTGGGGCGTGCAAGCCAGGAAAAAGGCTCTTGCTTTGTTCAAGGATCCTCCTTTATTGGTGGGTCCTTAATGAGCAAGACCCCCAAGGCTCCTATACAGATTAAAATGAAAGCGGCACTGCCAATGATGATAAAGGATACACAACCAATACCTATCATCAACAGTGCCACTGCAGAGGCCAGTGCTTTGATCTTACTCCAGCACTCGCGCATACATCTACTTCACCGGGGCGAACAGGGTGTCTTTGCCCAGATCGTCGGTCTCTTCTTCGGGCTCTACCTCAACACCGGGAGTGCTGTCGGCGCCGAAGATGGAGCCGGAGGTATCAGCCGCTTCGCTGGAACCAAAGAGAGACTTGCCGCCGTCACCGGCCGGTGCAGTCTCTTCTTCGACCACAGACTCTTCCTCTTCGACGAGGGGAGCCTGCTCTTCAACCACTTCCTCTTCCTCTATGGGAGGAGCCTGCTTCTTGGGTTTGGGGCCAGGCTTCTTCCGGGGTTTGGGCTTAGGTTCTTCCTTCGGGGTCGCTTCGGGCTCGGGCTCTTCCTGGGTGAACTTGGACAGGTCGGCCTTGGGCTTGTTGGACAGCTGGGTCATTGCCGCGGCAGTGCCCATGGCGGAGGTGATATCGATGGCCACATCAATGGAGGCCTCGATCTCTCCTTTCTTGGGAGCAACGAGCTCAACGGACGGATAACCAGAACCCGGGTTGAGTCCCTTGTCCTGGATGAATTGGCCGATGATGTGCTCGATTTCTTTCTGCGTCAGGTTAAACTTCAATGGTTTTCCTCTTTATCTTTTGGTTCAAATTGCTGTCACACTGGCGCCGGTAGGGGCTTACTTGAGGGAGATCTGGCGGAACTCTTTGTAGAGCTTCTGGACTTTCCCCATGTTTACCCGGGCACGCTTTGCGGCCGCTTTGACGGTGGGCTTGGCCATGTCTTTGGCAATGGCGTCATGAAGGGCGGTGATCTCATTGGTAAGGGTTTTGAGGTCTTTTTCTGCCATGATTTGGTTTCCTTGTTGGTTAGGGGGCCTTGGCCCCCAGGGAGAAAGGTTTAGCTGAACAGGCTCTTCTTGGGTGCCTGTGCGCCGGATTCACGGTTGCTGGCCGGTGCTCCGGCCTTGGGTGTGTCCTTGGAGGTACGGTCTTTGACCTCACCTTTCCAGGCTTCAACCCATTTGGCCATGAAGGCCGGTTCGGTGGCTTCGGCCAGGATCTCTACCTTGGTGAGCTTGTCCTTGGCACGGAAGATCTTGTCGATGTCGTTCTGCTCACGGGTTTCACCGGTGGGTTCATAATCACCGGTGTCATCGTTGAGCGCACGCTTGTCCACGATCTCCTTGATCACGCCGGCGTAGAACTCTTTGCCGAGCAGGGGCATCACCATGTCCACATCGGTGGGTACGGCCTTGCCTTCATCGAAGTCGTAGAGCTCGATGTTCTTGACTTCCACGCGGTCGCTCAGGGCAATGATTTCTTCACCGACGGTAAGCAGGGCCAGGGCATTGGCGTTGTTGAAACCAGGCAAGTAGTGCTTGATCTCTTTGCCGTCTTTGCCCTTTTTGATGTAAAAGTTCTTGTTGCCTTTGTTATCGCCGGAGGTCATCCAGAAGGTGTGACGGATTTCCTGACCTTCAATGGTTTCAAGGAACAGGTTGAGGCCGGCAGCACCTTTTTTGGATTTCTGCAGGAATGCGTATTTCACACGGAAGGCGTAAACGCCGGAGTCGAGGACAAAACTTCCCCCACCACCAATGCTGTCTTTGGTTTCTTCAACAACATCGGATTCGACGTTGGCAGCCATACCGGAAAGCAGGTTTGACATAATGTTTTTACTCCATGGGTTATGAATGGTATTCGTTAAGGCGCCTGAGCACCAGTGTGACATCGTTGTCGATGAAAGTTTCTTTGTCGTCCCACATATCAATGGGACCGCGCATGCGTTCGTTCACCGTGTCAGCAGTGATCTCCGTCTGGAAAACATGCTTGTAACCACGAGCCTTTTCCTTGGCCGTGATATTCAGCAGCTTGTTTCCATAGTTCTCCAGATCAGGAATCAGAACCTTTTTGGCCGAGACCACAGTGGAGAAGAAAGCTTCAATTCCGTTCTTGGCCAGACTGCCTTTGACGGGTACTTTCCTTTCCATGACCATGGCCTCTTCGTTGCGGATACTCTCGGTGTGAGCCAAGACAATCACGTTCTGCGGTGAACGGGCAACGTAGAGCTGCATGAGGTTCTTGAAGTATTCTGCGTACATGAGCCACATTATGTTCAAGCAAGGTCGTTACGCTTGCTCCGTCCTTTAAGGACTGCTACCCATTACTGGGCAGATCAGACTATATCATTACCTACAGCATAATCTGTTTAGGTACCAACCGCTTCCGCTCACTTGAGCGTACTCCTTTTCAGGATAGTCGTTGCACTTTTTAATCTGACCACATTTGAATAGTGTGGGGTAGATTGTTGGTTTGAATGAAGGTATTGCGAGCTTCTAAAGCATTACGTTCTGTTAAAAACGATTTGCTGTAAAGCTGCTTACCTTTAAAGGTTATTCTGGCAATCCATCTATTTTTGCATTGGTTCCAGTTTACCCCAGTGTACTTATTAAACCCTTTACCGCTAAAGCGTTGGTGGGCTGTTTGCACACTACGATCTCTCCAACGAAGATTCCCTTTTTCATAACCCTTATCATTATCAATCCTATCTATTGTTAACGTTGGGTCATAGCCAGGGAGACTACAAACATAATCTCTGTAATCTTCAAATTTATACAGGTCCTCAGCCAGGGTTATTCCCCTGCCACCGTAGTTTTTGTAACTTGGGTGTTTAGGATCTGTGCATCTACCTTTGGTTGCCATCCATCGGTTATAGACTGGATGTAATTCATTACCGTACAGTTTTCGACTCATTGTAATCTCCAGTTTAGTTGACTCAATGTTGTATCTATACTGTTTGGTGTTGTGCATGTCAAGATTAACTTAGCTCAGGATTGCCCCCAGCATTACCTGGTAGGGTGTTCCCTGAATTCAATTGGTATTTTTTGCAGAAGATTTCTCTACTGCCGGGCCGGGTGTTGACCCTTCATGGTATCCTTGGCGCCGATGATATGGCAGCTGATGAACATATCCATGAGGAAGGTACTGGTGTCAATCACGATGGAGTGGTACTTGTCGGCATGAGCCGCGGCATGATCAAATGCCTCGTAGACCTGATATGGATCGGTGATCGTGTAGGAATCGAACTTGGACGGGAAAGGTAATTTCTTACCTGCTTCACAGTTCAAGAACATGACTCCATCAGGTTTGGGCAAGTTTCTCAGGCTGGCGGATTTGCCATCACCGGATCCACCACCAATCAGGACCAGGTTATCGTTTACGGGTTCGTTGGCCAAAATGACCTCCTTTTAAACAGGTTCACAAAAGGTGCCGGAGGCACCCTTCGTGTTTTACTTTTTGGCCAGCTTGGCAATCTTACGACTGGCACTCAAGACGATCGTGTTCTCGATCTCTTTCACCTTCAATTTGTCGGACAGCTTGCTGTTCATATCCAGCACCTTTGCCTTGATGCTTGCGATGTCGTAGCCCAGATCAACCATCATCAAGGCATACCTTGCCAGCTGGTTGTTCCTGTTGCCCTTGATGCTTCCATTGAGGAACCATCTTTCCATGTTGGTGAGGGATTGGAATGTGGTGATGAAGGTCTTCTGCTCATCATTCTTGGCAGTCTTCGGAATGAACGGTCTGGCATCCAGGAAGGTGCCACCGTTGTTGTAGGCGAATTGCCCTTTGTGGGTCATCCACTTCCGGGACCGCTGACTCGTTTGTGTATCCACCTTGATGGGAAGCCACTCGAAGATGTTGGCCATGAACTCTTTGAATTCATCGTTGGTCAACGCCATGTGGTAGTTCAAAGGCATGATCAGTCTGAACCTTTCCCGGGCATTGGTATGCCTCTTCGTGGTGTGCACCAGCCAATTGTAATCAGCCAGGAGGTGTTGCACTTCACGGGTAGTGGCTGTGCCGTCAACGTCAAGCACAACCATGTCAAAGCCTTGGACCATGTGCTCTTCGTCACGGTGACCGTTGGACGAATGGTGAGTGATCCAGTGCTTATCCGGTGTCTGAGTCAGGAGGTATAAATCATCCCAAGACACATTCACGTTTTCATATCCAGTGGACAGCTGGCTGCTGTAGGATAACCGCATGTTCTCCGGGTCCACCTCTTTCAAGGTGTTGCCTCCGAGGAATTCAATTCCATCGGTCATGGACCGGGTAATGGCAATGCTGTTTTTATATCCCCAGGCTGCAGCCATTTGCACCAGCTCTTGCTTCGCTGCTGCTGAACCACGATAAAAGACCAGGTCTTCTGCCAGGTCTACGTGGGTGACTTCATGACCAATGACGCTCAGGTACTTGGCCAGCTTGACGTAGGGTCGATCACGAGAAAGGATCTTCTCGAAAGCTTTGCCGGACTCCTCCACCAGGCACATGGCATGGTAAAAGTTGTCTTCGGACACTTCGTCTTCTCCGTCGATGAACGCATAGATACCAGCCAGCTTCAATGTCTTGAAGTACCGGTGGGACATCTCTGCCTTGGCGATGTCTTGGTAGGGTCCCATATCACGGGCCAGCTTTTCACAGTACATGCGATATTCGATGGAGAGGATACTTACCTTCTTGGGTACCATGATCACTTTGTTATGGTTCACGATGTTGGCCAGGCCACCGAATTTTACAGCCAAGTCCTGCAGATAGTCCTTGGTGTCGGTGTTGATCAGAGCATCGTAAACCTCTTCGGGTGTCAGGACACACTCCTGCTTATCCTCTTTGGAAAAACCAAAAATGCATCGGCGAGCATATCCGGTATCCAGCAGAGAATAGAATTCCTCCTCTACCTTGCCACCGTCAAAAAGTTTACTGGGTGTTCCAAACAGCAAGAGGTTCGCCGGGGTTCTCCCTTCGATCTCCTCGCTTCGGGTGTTCTCCTTGGTGTTCTTGGTGAGCTTCTGTTTGATCTTCCCTACGTCATAGAGCTCCAGGTATGAACCAAGAGCATCAATGTTGCCGGAGAGATTATTGCCAATCTCGTCGATCTCCATATTCATGGCACCGATGCCACTCATAAGGAGCTTCTGTCTCAGCTGCTTGATGGCAGGGCCACCAGAGGCAGAGTCAAAAGAGAATACCAGCTTGCCCAGTTCGTCAAATTCCTTCTTAACGATTTCGAGCATAGTGGTATCATCGACGTTATGAATCAGGCCACGTTGGACCGCAAGCTGTGCCAAGCTCTGTTCCGCGACAAGTGGGTAAGTGTCATTGAAGAACACCTCCCGGAACAGGTGGATCAGCTGCTCCTCTATGATGTTTGTGGAGTGGCCTTTACCATGGCCAGAGGTGGCCAGGTTGACTGCATAGAGGTTGACAGGAATCTCACCCCTATCCTTTGTGGCGATTTTGACACGCATGGTTGCA
>Ga0193963_1001038_pt1 | contig 14065 bp, 15 predicted proteins | sample FB_6_MG_FD_140359 | JGI IMG/M metagenome (GOLD analysis project Ga0193963, IMG submission 140359) | Microbial mat bacterial communities from the Broadkill River, Lewes, Delaware, United States - FB_6_MG | ecosystem: Environmental > Aquatic > Freshwater > River > Microbial mats | place: USA...
ATTATAGTATCAGTTTTAATCGTTGTATTGTTTGGGTTTTTATCTCTTACAAAACTACCATATCAATTAACTCCTTCTGTAACAAAGCCAGAAATTAAGGTTACAACAGCTTGGCCTGGGGCAACTCCTTATGAGATTGAGCGGGAGATTATAGAAGAGCAAGAAGATGCATTAAAAAGTTTAAATAATCTAATAGAGTATGAATCATCTTCAAAAGATAATTATGGTGAGGTTACTTTAACTTTTAAGCTTGGTACTGACATTCGAGCTGCATTGCAGGATGTTTCAAATAAGTTAAACGAAGTAAGTTCTTATCCTGATGATGTGGAAGAACCAATAATTGAGACAGCAACAGCAAGTCCAGTTATTTGGATGATGCTTCAAACTGAGGCTGAAAACCCAAGACATATTGATGAGTATAAAACATTTTTTGATAATGAGATTGTACCAACAATTAAAAGAGTTGATGGTGTTGCTGGAACTATGACAGCTGGTGGACGTGACCAAGAGATGCAAATTGTATTTGATACAAACAAATTAGCATCATATGGTTTAACTATTTCTCAAGTTATTAATATTTTACAAAGTGAAAATGTAGATGTTGCAGCAGGTATTCAAAATATTGATAGACGTGCATATAGAATTAGAACTGTACATAAATTTGCATCTACAAAAGATGTAGAAGACACAATTTTAATCTCAAATAGAGAGCAAAGAGTAACTGTTGGCGATATTGCAAAAGTTGACTTTGGATATGAAACAGCAAATACAGTTGCAATGTTCTTAGGAAAAGATGGTATTTTTTTAGGAGTTCAACCAAACTCTGATGCTAACATTGTTGCACTTACTAATGATGTTGAAAAAGTTGTTAATGATTTAAATGCGGGGCTTTTAAAGAAAAATGATCTTACTATGCAATGGATTTATGATGAAAGACCATATATTGTAGGTTCTGTTGATTTAGTTCAACAAAATATTATGATTGGTGGTGCTTTAGCTGTTATCATTCTAATACTATTCTTAAGAAGTATTTCTCCTACAGCAGTTGTTTCTGTGGCAATTCCAATTTCTATTGTTGGTACATTTATAATCTTAGAATCAATGGGAAGAAGTTTAAATACAATTTCTCTTGCGGGTATTTCATTTGCCGTCGGTATGTTGGTTGACTCTGCCATTGTTGTACTAGAAAATATTGACCGACATAGAAAAGAAGGTATGAGTATTGGTGAAGCTGCTTATGTAGGAGCTAGTGAAGTATGGGGTGCATTAATTGCATCTGCACTAACAACAATTGCTGTATTCTTACCTATCGTATTTTTACAGGACGAAGCGGGACAACTATTTAAAGATATTGCTATTGCTGTAACTGCAGCAGTATCATTCTCATTATTTGTTTCAATTTCTGTTATTCCAATGCTTTGGAAAAAATTTGCAGGACTTTCTAGTAAAGAGCCAAGGGATGCAGGGGCAATTGCAAATTTTGGTCATAAAATTGTTAACTTAATTATGTCAATAGTTAATCTTTCTTTAAAGAATGTATTTACAAAAATTGTAACAATTGTTTCTCTTGGGGCACTTTCAGCAGGTATTATCTTTACGCTGTTTCCAAAACTTGATTATTTACCACAAGGAAATAAGAACTTAATTTTTAATATTCTTATTACACCTCCAGGTCTTTCGTATCAGGAACGATATGATATGGGTGCATATTTAATGAAAGAAGTTGAACCACATGTTAATAAAGATGTAGGAAATGTTCCTGGATTAAACAGAGTATTCTTTGTTTCTTTTGGAGACTTTAATATCTTTGGTGGAACATCAATGCATGAAGATAGAGCAAAAGAGACAATTCCTATGTTTAGACCGATTGTAAATTCTCTTCCATCTACTATTGGAATATCACTACAATCAGGTGTATTTGAAGATGGTATTGGTGAAGGAAATACTGTAGATATTGATATCTCTGGTGAGAAGATTGAAGATATTGCTAATGTTGGTATGCAACTTTTTGGTGCAACAATGGGAGCTGTAAAAGGTTCACAAGTAAGACCTGTGCCTTCTGTTGAGTTACTTTATCCAGAAGTTAAAATTTCTCCAAATCAAGATGCCTTAAAAGCACTTGGTATGACTTCTAGAGATTTAGGTATTGCAGTTGATGTATTAATGAGTGGAAGAACAGTTGGTGATTTTGAACAAGATGGTAAAAAGAAAATTGATTTGGTTTTAAAAGCTGATGATAAACTAATACAAACACCAGAAGATATTATGGCATCACAAATTGCACTACCAAATTCATCTTTAATTCCTGTTTCATTGTTAGCTTCATATAGTAGTTCAACAGGTATTTCTGAAATTAGACACTTAGATGGGAAAAGAACAATTACATTACAAGTTACGCCACCTGATGGAATGACAATTGATGAAACTATGAAAACAATTAGTGGTATGTTAGCTGGTATGAAAGAAAAAGGAATGATTTCTAACAACGTTGATATTGGTATTTCTGGGACAGCTGATAAGTTAACAGAAACAATTGGCTTATTAACAGGAAGCTTTATTTTAGCACTATTAGTGATATATTTATTGATGTCATCACTTTTTGGTAACTTTTTTTATCCATTAGTAATTATGTTTACTGTTCCTTTGGCTACTGCAGGAGGGTTTATTGGACTATGGTTAACAAAAACTTTTGTTCCTGGTGCAGGTGGACAAACGTTGGATATTCTAACGATGTTAGGGTTTATTATTCTTGTTGGAATTGTTGTAAATAATGCAATTTTAATTGTACACCAAAGTTTAAATTACATTAGAAAAGAGGGTGTTGAACATAAAAAAGCTGTAGTTGAAGCCACAAGAACAAGAATCAGACCGATTTATATGTCATCAATGACATCTATTTTTGGTATGTTACCATTGGTATTAATTCCTGGTCCTGGATCTGAATTCTATAGAGGTTTAGGATCTGTTATTACAGGTGGACTTGCTTTTTCTACAATATTTACAATTTTTGTAACACCGGCACTATTAATGTTTTTTATAAAATTAGAACAAAGACTTAGTACTGGAAAAACAAAAGAACCAGTTGATGTTAGTAAAGCGTAAGGATAAAAAATGAATAAAAATATTTTAAAAGTTGTACCATTAGTTTTTTTAGGTGTAAATTTATATGCCTTAGATATAAATGAAGCGGTTGAAACTTCTTTATTAAATAATAATAATTTAAAACAACAACAATATATTTACGATGAAGCAAAAGAGAATATTAATATCTCTAAAAGTGCATATCAGCCAAAATTTGATTTAAGTTATACATACAATGCAAATGCAGAAGATGTAAATGGTTCAGGAAAAGATAATTCAAATGCTAGTGCTGTATTATCTTATAATTTATTTAATGGTTTAAGTGATAAGTATAATATAAAAAGCTCGAAGCAACTTGCAGATACTTCAATGTATAACTATCAAGCAGCAAAACATGACTTGATATATTCTGTGAAACAATATTATATTACGTACTTAAAAAGTTTAAAAAATATTGAAACACAAAACAATGCTTTTAAACTTTTAGAGCAACAGTATAAAGATTCAGAAAATAGATTTGAGCAAGGTTTACTAGCAAGAAATGATTTACTTCAAGTAAATGCTCAAATGCTTCAATCAAAACAAGATTTAGCAAGAGCAAAAGCAGATTCTAAAATTGCAAGATATCAGTTGAAAAATGTACTTGGAGGTACTCTGGATATAAATGAAAAAGTAGATGACCTTAATAAACAAGAAATTGTATTAGAAAATTATAATCTAGAAGAATTAAATAGTAGAAGTGAAATAAAAGCTGTAAAAATGACTATAGAATCTTTAACTAGTCAGAAGTCTGCAAATAAAGGTAGTTATATGCCTAGTGCAGATTTGAGTCTTTCCTACACTAAGTTTGGTGATGATGCTTTTTTAGATGTGGATGATTCGAATGTAGATGACCAACAAACTGCAACAGTAAATTTAAAATGGAATTTATTTAATGGTGGAAAAGATTCTTCACAAGATATCATTTATAAAAAGAAGTTATTGCAAACAAAAGAAGCTTTAGAAGATTTAAAACTTTCTATTAAGCTTCAATATGAAAAAGCTATAGAAGAATTTGAAGTTTCTCAATTGAATTTTGAAACTGCAAAAGTATCTTTAGAACAATCAAATGAAAATTATAAAATAGTTAACAACAGGTTCAAAGAGGGATTATCTAGTAGTACAGATTTGATTAATGCAAACTTTTTATTATCTAGTGCAAAACAAAGTTTTGATAATGCTTATTATGATAGGTTTTTAGCTAAGGCGTCATTAGATAGAATTTTTGAGAAATAGAAGTTTTCTTCTATTTCTCAATCAAAATATTTAAAGTCGTCATCTTCACTTCCATCTTTTTTCCTATTTTTAAATTTCCACATAGTTTTAAAGTATTTAAATGTTTGAAAAGATAAAAGAATAGCTATTAAAAAAAGTATAATTGAACTAATAATAAAAATTATTTCCATTGTTTTTACCTACTTTTTAAATCCTTCGTATTTAAAGCCAGTATTTCCTGTAGCATTTGAACCACTTTTGCCTTTTTTATCGGGGACATTTTCAATACCTTTAAAAGCATTATACCACTTAAGGTCTGTAGGAGCTGATGAATTCCTATTATTGCTTTTTTTAATTGATGAGAAGCTAAGTGAACCATCAGAGAAGTCTGTTTTTTCAATAAGTATATACGCAAATATTATTACTGCAATTCCTACTAGTACTTTAAAAAGTATTCTAGTAATAGTATTTTCTAATGTTTTTTTCTTTTGAACTTTATGTGATTTACTCATGATTTGATTATTCCATAAAAATTATTAATTTCTTATAGTATAAATTTTTTAATTTTTTGATATTATTATTTTATGGAAATAATACAAAAAGAATTTATCTTAAATCAAAAAAATAGAGGCTTTCATTTAATTACAGATGAAGTGCTAAGTAATATATCTGAAATTAGAAATATCACGGTTGGTACAGTAAATCTTTTCCTTAAACATTCTAGTGCAAGTTTAACTATAAATGAAAACTGTGATAGTAGTGTCAGAACTGATATGGAAAAATATATAAATGATGTGATTCCAAATAAAAACTATTTTGAACATACTTATGAAGGAAATGATGATATGCCTGCACATATTAAATCATCATTTTTTGGAGTTTCATTGACTATCCCAATCACTAACGGAGAGTTGAACCTAGGTACATGGCAGGGTATTTATTTGGGGGAGCATAGAAATGATGGAGGTAATAGAAAAATAGTTGCTAGTATAGTTGGAAAATAAAATTACATAAGATTATCAAACTCTTCTTTTGGAGTTTTTTATATAGTTCACTCATGGTTTTTAGTGCGTGGTAATGTTCGTTTTGCGAAATATCACTAAGTAGATAATTTAAACTATCTTCTCTGGAATATTGCCATATTTGAAAAAATTGAAGTAAACGGTGAGAATACTCACCGTATTTTTAAATTCTTTTCAAATATTTATTCAACAATAAAAATAGCTCTTTCCCTATCACTTCTAGCTGATGCATAACCTAAAGTATAAGTACCTGGTTTAATAGGCACGAAAGTAAGCTTGAGAGAACCTTCATCATCAAATTCGAAACTATCTATACCTAATGGTCTTACTTCAATACCATTAATAGATATTTGATTTACCCATATATTTCTAAAAAAAGATGCGCCAACAATAGGAGCTTCTCTAGAACCATCACTTTTTAAAACAATCTGATAGTATTTACCAGCTTTTAGTTTATAAGGTTTGCTAGTCATTTCCTTACCTGAACTGATAGTAATTGGTGCCAACTTTGTTTTATCACGTATCAACCCTGAATAATTCTTAGCAAGTGCAAACTCACCTACTAATAGAAACATGCTTATAAGTAATGCCATTTTTTTCATTTTTTTTCCTTATTTTTTGCAATTGAATTTATTGCTTTTTTTCGATCAAATGTCCATCCAATAAATACTATATCCTTTTAAAGCCATGATTACATGAAAGCTTTAAAAAAGTTTCTTTACCCTTTAAACATTTTGATAGAAATTGTATTTAAACTTTATAGCATCTATTTAGCAGATGCTTTATTTTTACTCATAACTAAAAAAGAGAACTTTTATATATCAACATGGGAATTTATGTATTTAGAAAAGGATTTTGTTTGTTAAATACAAGATTAATGAAAATCTTGTACTTATTATTTATTTTAATTTAGATTATTTAATAATAATTCTACTTGTACCTGATACCTTAATTGAACTATTGGGTACCTCAGTAAAATTTACAAATAGTTGAGATGGTTTATTCATGTCAAAACCTTGTAGAATTTCGATATTTCCAGATTTCTTAAAGCCTAAATATCTTAAGTATTCTCCTAGTGCAATAGCTGCTGAGCCAGTTGCTGGATCTTCAACAACGCCACCATAAGCAAAAGCATTTCTTGAGTGATATAAGTTTTCATTTTCTTCCCATAGAATACTAATCGTAACAATATCTTCTTGCTCCATTAGTGCTTTAACTTTTGAAAAATTGTATTTCATTTCTGAAAGTTTTTGTTTGTCTTTTATAAAGATGATTAGATGATTATTTCCTGAGAATGAAATTCTTATAGGATACTTTTCATTTAAGTCATTTTTTGTAAATGAAAATGATTCAATAATATTATCAATAAAACTTGCTTCTACATCTTTGGAATGAGTTTTAACAGAACTAATACTAGTAAAACTTTTGCCGTCCTTTTGTCCAACTTCTATTTGAATACTTCCATTATTTAAAATTAGGTCATATGTTCCAAGTCCAAATTTTTCTCCAATAGAATAACCACTTGCAATAGTTGCATGACCACAAAAAGCAATTTCTGTTTCAGGGGAGAAATATCTTATTCTAAATGAATTATTTTCTTTAACAAGAAATGCTGTCTCAGAATAATTAACTTCTTTTGCAATATTAAGCATTTCTTCATCACTTAACATTTCATCACTAAATAAAACACCTGCTGGATTACCACCACTATTTTTATATGGAAAGGCTGCTATTTTTTCTACATTCATTTTAATTCCTTAAGTTTTTTATAATTATAGAGAGTTTAAAAAATTAAATCTTTATTTTATTTTTCTTTTTAAATGCTCTGTATTGCTATTTTTTATACTTTAAATTGTTATTTGCTACAATAACTTATGAAAAAAGATACTAAACATGCTAGAGCTGACATTATTAATAAGTCATTATCCTATATTTATAAATATATTCATACAAATATTACCTTGGATGAGTTAGCAAAATTAAATAGTGTCAGTAAGTATCATTTTCACAGAATATTTAAAGAAGAAACTGGTGAAAATTTATTTGAAAGAATTATATCAATTCGTCTACAAAAAGCTGCTAATTTACTTATAAGCAATTGTTATTCAACAATTAGTGAAATAAGAGAGCAAAGTGGTTATAGCTCTCATTCATCATTTGTTAAAGCATTTAAAAGTAGATTTGGTTTTACACCTACCCAATGGAAAAAAGGTGGATATATGGAATATTCAAAAAAGAATATTTCTTTTAATATTCATATTAATGATGATTTTCTAAGTATTATTCCAATTATAAAAGTGGCTCCTAAAAGAGTTTGTGCTTATATAAGGCACAAAGGTTATGATTTGTCTGTAACTAATACTTGGGAGAGATTAATGGCATTTTCCTATGAAAAGAAGTTTGATAGTGCTATTCAAATTGGAGTATTTCATGATAACCCTGTAATTACACCATATGAAGATTGTCATTATATTGCTGCATTTGAAGTTGAGAATACATTTATTTCAACTAACTCTATTAGTAAACTAGAAATTGATGAGTCATTATGTGCTATATTTCACTATGAAGGTGTATATGGAGATGTAACTAAACTAATGGTTTATATATATAACTTTTGGTTGCCAAATAGTGAGTATGAAGCTCAAACATTGCCCGCTTATGCAATTTATCATAAAAACCATTTTTTAGAAGAAAATGACCGTTTTAATTTGGATTTTTATGTACCAATTCAAATCGTATGATTAAATAGCTATTAGCTAAAAGTATTAATATATAATAAGATAATACCTAGTCCTAATATCAATACTCCTCCAAATATTTCTAAAATAAAACTTTTATTTTGAAAGAAATTGTTTGTTTTTTTGTTTAAAGTAATAGATAAAATTCCAACAAGGGAGATAGTAAGTCCCATTCCAATACTCATTGTAATAGCTGCTAAAACTCCTAAAAGATATTTTTTTAGCATAATACAAAATAGGACAATAGTCATAACTCCTGGACAAGGTACGACTCCAGCGCTAAATGCAAGACCATATTTACTTCTATTTTTCTCAATTCCTTTTTCTTTTTGTTTTCTGGAAAAGTAAGAAGAAAGCATTATATAAACTCCTACAAATATAATCATAAGTGCACTTATTTGCATTGTAATATTAGAGTAGTAATTGAAGTTTTGTCTAAACATCTTTTCTAGAATAAAGAATATTCCAAAGGTTAAAACTAATGCAGAGATAGCATGAATAACAGATATTAAATATCCTAAGGAAAAAGCTTGTGAGTACGAATTTTTATTAGTTGAAAAATAAAAAGCAACTAGTGCTTTCCCATGACCTGGACCTGCAGCATGTATAAGTCCATACAAAAATGCTATACCTAAAACTAGAAGTGAACTCGTTAACATATTTTCATCATTTATATTTTTAATAGTAGAAGAGATATAGCTATTGATTTTAAACTGGTATTGTACGAGTGTATTGATAAATTGTTCGTATAGATTCATATTAGTTTACTCCAAATATCTTTGTTTTAAGCTCTTCAATTTTACTTTTATCTACACCAGAGAGTTTTATATAATCTTTTTCTAACATCATTCCTACAAATAAATCTTTATCCTTAAATTCTATTTTTAAATTTTTTGTATTTATTTTTTGTTCAATATCAAAACTATATATTAGTTTGTCATTTTTTATTGATGCTTTAAAGTTTTTTGGATTTATTGAGACATTATTTTTATTTGATAATATCTTCATATAAAAATTTTGATTCTCTAAGGATGAAAAGTAATTTTTATAAATATAAGTATTTTCACTTTTATTAAACTTTCCATTTGCATCTTCATCAAGTTCGGTTATCAACATCATAGAAGTCATTTCATCAAGAATCCATTTAACATGAAGTTTATTAATCTTTTCATTTTTTATTTCTATTGTGGGTTTAACCTCAATAAAGGTATGAGGATGAGAATGTCCGTATATAAATATAAGTATTAAAAGAATTATTTTTTTAACTAGGTTTTTCATAAGTGGATTATAGTTAATAAAGTTTAAATGCAACTTAGTTGCAAAGTATTATTTGTGAAGAAAAATTTAATGATTTTAACACTTATTTCTAATCCTATTAAATTAAACTAAATTTGGAAAAGTTTTAGGAGAGAAGTAAACTCTCCTAAAATAAAATGAAGTTATATTTATAAGGTTCTTGGAATTTGAGATGAGTGGTGATTTACTATTGGGTTTTCTTTTGATAAGTCAATTAGATAACTAAATCTTGCTTCAAAATTGAATATTTCCCCATCAATAGCAAAACGCCAATTATAAATGCCCGTAAGCGTAAAAAGTTGATTTGTTATTTCTTGGGTAATTACTGTATTGTCATGTAATGTGATACTTAATTGCTCTTTACTACCTACTTTTTCAAAGTACTCATTTATTTTTTCTTTTGTATTTAATAGTCTATTTGAAAATGTTGGAATTAAAACTGCATTTTCATCATAGAGATTTATCAGTTTTTTTACATCTGCAGTATTAATACCCTCAATCCATGCTTGCAGAACGTTCATTGCTTTATTCATTTATTAATTTCCTTTTTTAATTAGTTTGTTTTGTTAAAATATTTATATTGCAACTAAGTTGCAATTTGATATTATATCAAGCAAATTTTAAATGCAACTAAGTTGCATAATATACAAAATAAAAAAGGATATAGATTGAAAAAAATAGAAAGCTTTATAATAGATTCTGCATTGGATATGCATCTTCATCTAAGAGATGATGATATGTTAAAACTTGTGGGACCTTTAACATCAAATTCTTTTTCAGGAGCATTAATTATGCCAAACCTTCTACCTCCTATTACTACAAAAGAAGCACTATTAGCTTATAAAAAAAGAGTTGTCGAAGCATGTAAAGATGATGCTTTTGATCCTCATGTAACAATCTTTTTTCAAGTTGATTACACATATTCGTTTTTAAAAGAGATAAAAGATGAAATCATTGCAGTTAAGCTTTATCCTTTTGGAGTTACTACAAACTCTGAAACAGGTGTATCTTCTATGGATATTGAGGTTTTAAGGCCAACATTAGAGTCTATGTCTAAGTTAGGGATTCCTTTATGTGTTCATGGAGAGACAAAAGGTTTTGTAATGGATAGGGAAAAGGAGTTTTTACCTATATATGAATCATTAGCTATTAATTTTCCAAAGTTAAAAATTATGATGGAGCATATTACTACAAAAGCTGCTGTAGAGTTACTTGAAAAGTATGACAATCTGCATGCCACAATTACAATTCAGCATCTAATGCTAACTTTTGATGATGTAGCAGGAGGAATGTTAAATCCTCATGCTTTTTGTAAACCAATAGTAAAAAGACCTACAGATAGGGAAGCTTTAGTTAAATTAGCATTAAGTGCACATCCAAAAGTAATGTTTGGTTCAGACTCTGCTCCACATCATAAGGAAGCAAAAGAGTGTCATCATGGAGCTGCAGGAGTATTTACAGCACCAATAGCACTCCAAGTTCTTACACAGCTTTTTGAAGAGCATGGAAAATTGAAAAATTTAAATGCTTTTGTAAGTCTAAATGCACGAAGAATTTATGAATTAGAGCCTATAAAAAAGCCAATTAAATTAATAAAAAAAGATTTCATTGTACCAGAAGCTTATGAGTACAAAGATGAAAAAGTTGTTCCACTTTTTGCTGGTCAAACTTTATCTTGGAGTGTAATTTAAGAGATGATTATTAGAAAAAAATTTAAATTTGAAGGTGCTCATATAGTAAGAAACTGTTCTACTAATAGATGTAAAAAATCTATACATGGGCACTCCTATGAAGTAGAGGTATTTCTTACTTCTAATAAGTTAGATAATGGATATATGGTTTTAGATTTTGGTTTAACAAAAAAGCATATTAGAAATATAATTGATTCTTTTGACCATGCTTATTCAATGTGGGTAGGGGAGAATGAAGATTTTAAAAACTTTTTTAAATCAAATTCAGAGCGTTGGATAGAGATGCCAGTATCTCCTAGTGCAGAGTCTTATAGTTTAATGTTTTTAAAATTTATTGATCATATTTTAAAGAATACAATATTTTTAAATGACGAAGGAGATGTGCAAGTTACATCAGTACGTGTACATGAAACGAAAACAGGCTATGCCGAAGCTTTTAGAAGTGATATGGATATGATAGAGTTAGATTTAAATAAAGTGGTTTTCTCTGCTGGTATAATCGATGAATGGAAAGATAAGAATGAATTACTTAAAATATTATCTATTGATAATGAATACAAATAAAAATCTGGAGAATAAGTGGAAAATATAAAAGATGAACTGAAAAAAGTTATTATAGATGTTATGTTACCTGAGAGCGAGGATTATCTAAAAGAGTTAGATATTGAGATAGAAGATAAAACTATAAATCAAGATGAAATAGAAGCTAGAAATGATATTGTTTCTTTTATTCAAGAATTAAATACTATTCTTGAAGTGATTGAAGAAAATAAACTTTCAGACGAGGATGCTAAGAGTGTATATGAAAAAATTATCACTATGATAAATGAACACGAAGAGGAGTAATGTTATTAGTTTTAATTATATAAGTTGTATTTAAAAAACTTATATTATAATTCCATTAAAATTAATGCAACTTAGTTGCAATAAAGGAATTGTATTGAAGAAAATATTATTAGGTTCTCTAGTTTTAAGTGGTTTATTATATGCAAATAATAGCAGTATTACCTATGGATATGCTATTAAAGATTATAGTAATTCAGCATCAAAAATAGATGGAAAAGTTAATTTTTTAGGTATATCTCATAAAATGTCTAATCATAAATTATCTTTAGGATATCAAGGTGATAATGTAGATAGAACGTTACATCCAATTTCAAGAGTAAATAGAGATTTAGATGTAGAAAAATATAATGCAAAATATATTTATAGGTTCAATAATAAGTTTAATTTAAAAGCAAGTTATATTAAAATAATTGACAATCTAGCTCCTACAGATCAAGGAAAAATTTATGGATTTGGTGGAAACTATATTATTGCGAATAGCTTGAATACAACACTAGATATTTATAAAAGTGATTATAAAAACTTTGATGTAAACCAATATGATATTAGTATATCAAAAGGTTTTAAAATTGATAATCTAAAGTTAAAAGCTACTTTAATAACAAAAAAAATAGATATTGATGGTAAAAGTTATGGTCGTTATAATTTTGAAGATAAAGATTATTTTACTACAGGTTTAAAACTAGGTGTAAACTATAATAATTATGTAGGTGGGGTTGGCGCTTTTTTTGGGAAAAGGGTATTTACAGTTCTTGATGGTGGAACAAAAGTTCAACATCACGCTATGCAACAAGATAAAACATATATGTTAAGTTTTGGAAAAAAATTCAAAGACTTTGATATTATAGGTAAATATACTTACCAAAATGGAAAGGAATTACCTGAAAATAAAGATGATGTTGATACAAAAGTCATATCTTTATTTTTTACTTATAAATTCTAAAGAAGAAGGGGGAATGAAATATATCTCCCCTTTTCTATTTATCTAAATCTTTTTCATATGCTTCTCTGCATTCAACACAAAATCTAGCATGAGGTTTTACTTTCAATCTTTTTATTCCTATACCATCGTCACACATTTCACAGATTCCATAAGTTTTATTTTCAATTTTACTTAGTGCTAAATTTATTTCTTCTATATCTTGAAGTTGCTTATTTCTTAAAATATTAAGATTGTGACTATCACTTGAAACTTCTGCATAGTCAAGTTCATCATATGAAGGCTCACTTAAAAGCTCTTTTATTATGGTTTGACTTGATGTTGTTTCATTTAACAATTGTTTTTTTTTATCTAATAATAGATTTTTTAACATCTCTATTTGAGTTTCTTTTAACATACTTAATCCTTTAAATTAGAGTAAATGTCCCATTTGCTCTTTTTTTATTTTTAAATAGTTTTTATTGTATTCGTTAGTTTTTGTAATAGATGGTGTTCTTTGATTTATTTTAATACCACAACTTTCAACAAATTGGATTTTCTTTGGATTATTTGTCATTAATTTTATTTCATTTATTCCTAAATCTTTTAATATATAGCCAACTACTTTATAGTCTCTTTCATCAGCTTTAAATCCAAGTTTTAAGTTTGCTTCTACCGTATTGTATCCTTGGTCTTGAAGATTATAAGCATTAATCTTATTTACAAGTCCTATATTTCGTCCTTCTTGTCTATGATAAATAACTAGACCACCTTCTTTTGCAATTAATTCTAGGGCAAGTACAAGTTGTTTATTACAGTCACATTTTAAACTTCCCACTGAATCACCTGTTAAACATTCACTATGCACTCTTACATGGGGAGCTTTTAATTCTTTAAAATTTTTACTGATAATTGCAAGATGCTCTTGACAACCATCTTTATAAGCTTTTATATCAAAATTTCCATATTTTGTAGGAAGATTTGCTATCTTTGATTCAATAATTGTTTCTTTTTCATCTCCTAAATATGATTTGAAAAAACATGATTTTGCTCCTGTATGACAAGCAGAATTACCAACTTGCTCTACAATTGTTAAGATAGTATCATTATCACAATCAACTTTTAAATCAATTAATTTTTGAATATGTCCACTACTTTCACCTTTTTTCCAAATTCTATTTTTACTTCTTGAAAAGTAGTGAACAATCTTTGTTTCAA
>Ga0193963_1001039_pt1 | contig 14059 bp, 11 predicted proteins | sample FB_6_MG_FD_140359 | JGI IMG/M metagenome (GOLD analysis project Ga0193963, IMG submission 140359) | Microbial mat bacterial communities from the Broadkill River, Lewes, Delaware, United States - FB_6_MG | ecosystem: Environmental > Aquatic > Freshwater > River > Microbial mats | place: USA...
TGGTGTCGCAACTTAATTGTAATGGATTTTTTTATTTGTCTCAATTTTTTTTTGCAAAAAATAAAGGTGCTAGTATTTTTTTACAAATACCAACACCAAATATTATAGACCCAGATAAATAAGATTTTGGGTGCATTTTTTATGTTTAATTTTTTTGAATTTTATTGTGAATTTCTTTTTTAAATTTTTTATATAAATAAAAAGTAAGTAAAAATCCTCCAATATCACCAATTATTTGAGTTCCAGGAAGCCCATAAAAACCAATTAGTTTAGGTAAAATTAAAATAACAGGTATGAAGAAAAAGCCCTGTCTAGAAGAGGTAGTTAAAAAGGCATAAAGCCCTTTTCCTAAACTTTGAAATAAGGTAGTTATAATTATTTGAAATCCATTTAAAGAAAATGTTAAAGCAGATCCTCTTAAAAATAAACTTCCGTAATGTATAATGTTAGAATCATTAGTAAATATAGAAATTAAATATTTTGCAAAAATTATAAAAAATAGTGAAGATAAAATAGAAAAATTATTAGCTAATTTTAAAGTATAGCTAATAGATTCTTTAACTCTTTCAAATTTTTTAGCTCCATAGTTATATGCAACTATTGGCTGGAAAGCTTGCCCTAATCCAAATAACACAAAAACATTAATAGAATTAATTCTCATGGCAACTCCAAGACCTGCAATAGCTTCTGGACCAAATAAATTAGCAGCTGAATTCACAAGAGCAACAGCTATACTAACCAAGAGTTGTCTAATAAATGATGGGAAACCTATTTTTAATAATTCTTTAAACATTTTTATTTTAAAATTAATTTCTTTTATTTTAAATTTAATAATTGAGTTTTTAGATAGGTAAAACTTCAATAAAAATAAAGTAGATATAAATTGAGACAAACCAGTTGCAATAGCAGCTCCGGATACTCCTAAATCTAAATAAAAAATGAAAATAGGATCTAAAATAACATTTATAAAAGCTCCTAGATTTAAAGCATGCATACTATATTTAGCATTTCCTTCTCCCCTAATACTATTATTAAGACACATATTAATGGTTGTAAAAGGAGCGGCAATGAATATCCACTTTATGAAATTTTCAAAATATAATTTTAATTTTCCACTTATTCCAAAAATTTTTGAAATAAGATCAGTATTAAAAAATCCAAGTATTCCAATAGTAATTCCAACAAAAAAAGAAAAAAGAATTATAGTGGAAAAAATAGAATTAGCTTTTTTAAATTTTTTTTCTCCTAATGTTCTTGAAAGTAAAGCTCCAAGACCGATACCTAAAGTTAGAGCAATAGCAGTTATTATCATGATTGTAGGAAAGGCTATGGAAACAGCACCTAATGCATAAGGGTCATTTAATTTTCCTACAAAAAAAGTATCAACAACATTATAAATAGCATTAACTAACATTCCTGTAATAGCAGGAAAAGCAAGGGATTTAACAAGAGATGGGATTGGTTCAGTTTCTAGTCGTAATTGATTTTTCATATACCCTCCATAATTTTAAATGTATTCTTACATTCTATAAAAAAAAATGCATTAATGCAAGAAATTATTTTATAAATAAAATATAAATGATATAATAATTTAAATGAATAAAGAATTAGGTGAGGTAGGTAATTAATGAACGAAAAAGCGGAAAAAATAAAAGAATTAAAAGAAAAAATAAAAAATTATAATGAATACTATTATAGTAAGAATCAAAGCTTAGTGTCTGATAAAGAGTATGATAGTTTGTTAAAAGAATTAGAAAATTTAGAAAGCAAAAATCCTCAATATAAAATGTTTGATTCTCCTACTTTACAAGTAGGGTCAAGTTTAAGTAATACTAAATTTAAAAAAATAAATCATAGAAAGCCTATGCTAAGTTTGTCAAATAGTTACAATATAAATGAGATAGATGATTTTATAAAAAGAGTTGAAAAAAACTTATATAAAGAAAAAACTGAAGAAAAAAAATTATCTTATATTTTAGAAGTTAAGTTAGATGGATTATCTATCAGTGTAATTTATAAAGGTGGAAAATTAGTTCAAGCTGTTACAAGAGGAGATGGGAAAATAGGTGAAGATGTAACAGAAAACATCATGCAGATAAAATCAATACCTCATGTTTTAGATGAGGAAATTGATTTAGAAGTTAGAGGAGAAGTTATATTACCTTTAAGTAAGTTTGAAAAAATAAATAAAGAAAGATTAGCTAATGGAGAAGAAGTGTTTGCAAATCCAAGGAATGCAGCAAGTGGTACTCTTAGACAATTAGATGCGAGAATAGTAAAACAAAGAGAGCTTGATTGTTATTTTTATTTTTTAGTGGATCCTTTAAATTATAATTTAAAGAGTCATGAAGAAGTTTTATCTTTTATAGAGGATAAGGGATTAAAAACAACAGGTATTGGGGAAAAGTTTATAAGTACACAAGAATTAGATGAAAGAATAAAATACTGGGGAGAAGAAAGAGTAAAATTAGATTATGAAACAGATGGAATGGTAATAAAAGTAAATGAAATCAAATTTTGGAATGTTTTAGGAAATACAACAAAGAGTCCAAGATGGGCAATAGCTTATAAATTTCCAGCAAAGCAAGTATCAACTAAATTATTAGATATAACATGGCAAGTTGGAAGAACAGGAAAAGTTACTCCAGTTGCAGAGTTAGAAGAGGTAGAAGTTTCAGGAAGCCGTGTGAAAAGAGCAAGCTTACATAATTTTGATGAAATACTAAGAAAAGATATAAAAATCGGGGATAGAGTATTTATAGAAAAAGCAGCAGAAATTATACCTCAAGTTGTAAAGCCAATAAAAGAGATGAGAACAGGAGAGGAAAAAGAAATTTTACCGCCAGAAAAATGTCCAGTATGCAATAGTATTTTAGAGAAAGAAGATGGGCTAGTAGACTTAAAATGTAAAAATAAACATTGTAGTGCAAAACTTCAAGGAAAAATAGAATATTTTGTTTCTAGGGATGGAATGAATATAATAGGGTTTGGTCAAAAAATAGTAGAAAAATTTATAGAGTTAGGTTTAATTAAAGATATCACAGATATCTATAGTTTGAAGGATTACAGGAATAAAATAGAAAGCTTAGAAAAAATGGGAAAGAAAAGTGTGGATAATATAATAAATTCCATAGAAGAAAGTAAAAAAAGAGATTATTCTAAAGTTTTATATTCTTTAGGTATTCCTGAAATAGGAAAGTTTTTAGCTAATTTACTTGCTCAAGAGACTTTAAATATAGATGTTTTAATGAGTATGGGAAAAGAAGAATTAATAAAAATAGATGGTGTTGGAGAGAAAGTTGCCAATTCTGTTTATGAATTTTTTAGAAAAGAAGAAAATATTTTAATTATTAATAAATTAAAAACTATAGGGATAAACTTTTCTTCAGAAAACGAGTCTAAGATAGAGGAAAATATATTTGAAAACAAAACATTTTTAGCTACAGGTAAGTTAGAGCATTTTAGTAGAAATGAAATAAAAGAAGAAGTGGAAAAATTTGGAGGTAAAAATTTATCAGGAGTGAGTAAAAAATTAGATTTTCTAATAGTGGGAAAAGCTGCAGGAAGCAAGCTAAAGAAAGCTAAAGAAATTCCTTCTATAAAAATTATAACTGAAGAAGAATTTTTTGAAATGGTAAAAGGTAAAAATAGTAAATAACTAAATTATTTTTTTAAATATGTTAGGTTTGACTAGTTACTATTTATTATGATAATATTTATAGTATACGATGAAAATAAAAGATAGAGAGGGAATTTTAATATGATAGCTAATTTATTAAAAGGGATTTTCGGTACAAAAAATGATAGAGAAATTAAGAGAATTTCTAAAAGAGTAACAGAAATAAATGCATTAGAAAATGAATATGAAAAATTGTCAGATGAAGAATTAAAAGGTAAAACAAAAGAGTTTCAAAATAGATTAAAAAATGGAGAAACTCTCGATGATTTATTAGTTGAAGCTTTTGCTGTCGTTAGAGAAGGATCAAAAAGAGTTTTAAAAATGAGACATTATGATGTTCAACTTATTGGAGGAATAGTTCTTCATGAGGGAAAAATAACAGAAATGAAGACAGGAGAAGGAAAAACATTAGTGGCAACTTGTCCAATTTATTTAAATGCTCTTACTGAAAAGGGAGTTCATGTAATAACTGTAAATGACTATCTTGCAAGAAGAGATAAAGAACAAATGGGTCAATTATTTGAATTTTTAGGATTAACAACAGGAGTTTTAGTTAGTAATCTTCCTAATTATGAAAGAAAAGCAGCATATAATTGTCATATAACTTATGGAACAAATTCTGAGTTTGGTTTTGATTATTTAAGAGATAATATGGTTGGAACTTTGGAAGAAAAAGTTCAAAGAGATTTAAATTTTTGTATAGTAGATGAGGTTGACTCTATATTAATTGATGAAGCAAGAACACCATTAATAATTTCAGGAGCAGCAGAAAATACTTCTAAACTATATAAAACATTTAATCAAGTAGCAGGGCTTTTAGAAAGAAGTAGAGAAACAGAAAAAATAACTGATGTTAAAAAGAAAAAAGAAATGAATATTCCAGATGAAAAGTGGAAAGATTATGAAGTTGATGAAAAAGCTAAAAATATAGTTCTTACTGAAAAGGGTGTCAAAAAAGTTGAAAAAATGTTAAATTTAGAAAACTTATATGCTCCTGAAAATATAGAATTGACTCATTATTTAATGCAATGTTTAAAAGCTAAAGAATTATTTGAAAGAGATAAGGATTATTTAGTTAAAGGAAGCGATGTTGTAATAATAGATGAATTTACAGGAAGGGCTCTTGAAGGAAGAAGATATTCTGATGGATTACATCAGGCTATTGAAGCTAAAGAGGGAGTTAAAATAGCTGGTGAAAATCAAACTTTAGCATCAATAACACTTCAAAATTATTTTAGAATGTATGAAAAATTATCAGGAATGACAGGAACAGCAGAAACTGAAGCTTCTGAGTTTATGTTTATTTATGAACTACCTGTAGTTGTTATACCAACAAATAAACCAATTATTAGAAAAGATAATGGAGATATTATATATAAAAGTAAAGAAGAAAAAATAGAAGCTATTGTAGAGGAAATTAAAAGACTTTATGAAAAAGGGCAACCAGTATTGGTGGGAACAATAACTATTCAAGGCTCAGAATTATTATCAAATGAGCTAAAGAAATTAAATATAGCCCACAATGTTCTAAATGCTAAATTCCATGAAAAAGAGGCAGAAATAGTTGCTCAAGCAGGAAGATATAAAGCAGTAACAATTGCTACAAATATGGCAGGTAGAGGAACAGATATAATGTTAGGTGGAAACCCAATATTTATGGCTAAAAATGAAACTAAAACAGATGAAGACTACAAAAAATCTTTAGAAAAATATACTATTCAATGTGAGGAAGAAAAAGAAAAGGTATTATCTATAGGTGGATTATATATTCTTGGAACAGAAAGACATGAATCAAGAAGAATTGATAATCAGTTAAGAGGAAGAGCAGGAAGACAAGGAGACCCAGGAGAATCACAATTTTATTTATCTTTAGAAGATGATCTTATGAAATTGTTTGGATCAGATAGGGTAAAAAGTGTTATGGAAAGATTAGGAATTCCTAAAGGAGAACCTATAACTCATAGAATGATAACTAAATCTATAGAAAATGCACAAAAGAAAGTAGAATCAAGAAACTTTGGAATCAGAAAATCTTTGCTTGAGTTTGATGATGTAATGAATAAACAAAGAGAAGCTATTTATGCAAGTAGAAATGAAGCTTTATCTAAAGAAGAATTAAAAGATACAATTCAGCATATGCTTAAAGGAAGTATCGAAAGTGCTGTAGTTTCAAGATTTGTAGGAGAATACAAAGAGGAATGGAATGTTAAAGGACTTGCAGAATTTTTAGAAGAAAAATATAATTATGAGATAAAAGATTTAGAGGAATATAAAGCTTTTGGAATAGAAGAATATGCAGAAAAATTATTTAAAGATATTGAAAAGAAATATCAAGAAAAAGAAGAGGAAATTACTCCTGATATAATGAGACAAATAGAAAAATATGTTCTTTTAGAAGTTGTTGATAATAGATGGAGAGAGCATTTAAAGGCTCTTGATGGATTAAGAGAAGGAATATACTTAAGATCTTATGGTCAAAGAGATCCTGTTGTAGAATATAAATTAGTTTCTGGTGATTTATATGGTAGAATGCTTGAAACAATAAAAGTAGATACAACTTCTTATATGTTTAAAATAGTTGTAAAAACTAAGGAAGAAGCTGAAGAAGAAAATAAATATGGTGGTCCAGATAACCCAAATGGAGTTTGTCCTTGTGGTAGTGGAAAAAAATATAAAAAATGTTGTGGAAGATAATGAGGGGAGCTAATAGTATGAAAAAAATATTAATTTTATTATCCGTAGTAATGTTAACCGCTTGTACTTCTTTAAAAAGTAAAGAAACTCAAGAACCTAAATATAATAAAGAAAGTATGAAAAATTGGGAAGAAACTATATCTAAAGAAATTGAAAATAAAGCATATATTTCTGATTTGTATGGAGATGAAAATCCAATATATTATTTAAGAAAAACCGGTAAGATGTCTAAAAAGCATTATGATTTTTTCAAAACTCTTGCAACTAAAAAAGAGATAACAGTTGAAGATAGTGAAAAATTTCAAGGGATAGTTGATAAATATGTATCTAAATTAAATAGAAAATTTTATTTGAAAGATAATAATTTAAAAAATCCTAAAGGTTTAGTTGATAAAATGGTTTCAGACTCTTATTTAAGAATGAAAAACCCTTCTAATCATATAGCTAATAAAGTAGCAACGCCTGAAGAGTGGGAAAAAATAGTTGAATTTTCTAAACAAAAAGATTTAAATGAAAAAGATGTTAAAAAATTAAGAAAGATATTAAATAAATTTATAAAAAGAACAGAGTTCTTTGATTCTGAAAGTTGGTATGGTTCTGAAATTTCAGAAAGAGTTCAAATATTAGCTCACTTATCAAGTGAAGTAAAAAAATCTAAAAACAATATAAACAACATAAATGCAAAGGCTTTATATGTTGCTTATCCAAATGATTTTTCTCCTTTAGAAAATTGGGGAAATTAAATATAGTATAGTGAAGGCTGTTTCTTAATGAAACAGCCTTATTATAATAAGAAAGGAGATAAAATGAATGAAAAAATAGTTGCAGATTTACATACTCATACAGAAAATTCAGACGGAACATATTCAGTAGAAAATTTAGTGAGATTAGCTAAAGAAAAAGAATTGAAAGTTATAGCAATAACAGATCATGATACTATTAATGGGCTTTTTCAAACAAAAGAATTATCTGAAAAATATAAAATAGAAATAATAAATGGGATAGAAATGTCATGTAATTTAAATGGAAAAGATGTCCATATTTTAGGATATGGAGTGAATATTGAGGATTCTAATTTTAAAAAAGAGTTAATCAGAATAAAGAAGATTAGAGAAGAAAGAAATGATAAAATAATAGAGAAATTAAATAAATTAAAATTAAATGTTTCTTTAGAGGAATTAAAAGAAATAGCAAAAGGAGATATAATAAGTAAAGCTCATTTTGCAGAATTGATGATGAATAAAGGATATGTTTATAGTAAAAGAGAGGCTTTTAAAAATTATTTAGGAAAAGCGGGGTTAGCTTTTGTAGAGAAAAAAAATTATGAACCAATAGACGCGGTAAAAATGTTGAAAAAAAATGGGGCTTTTATATCTTTAGCTCATCCTAAGCTAGTTACTGAAAATGATAATGAATTAGAAAATTTAATTAAAGAATTAAAAAAAGAAGGGCTAGAAGGTTTAGAAGTTAATTATTATAGCTTTAATAAAAATGATAAAAAAAGATATAATAAAATAGCTAAAAAATATAATTTAATTATTACTGGAGGATCAGATTTTCATGGGAAAAATAGAGTAGATGTTTCTTTAGGAGAATCGGGTTTAAATGAAAAAGAGTATATAGAATTTAAAAAAAGTTTAAAAAAAAAGTAAAAGATGGTAAAATTGAATAGAATGATAAAAGAAATTAGGAGGCAAAAAATGATAATAGTAACAGGGGCAGCAGGATTTATAGGTAGTGCATTTATATGGAAATTAAACGAAATGGGAATAAATGATATATTAGCAGTGGATAAAATGAGAACAGAAGAAAAATGGCTTAATTTAAGAAAAAGAGATTATGCTGATTGGATGGATAGAGATAATCTTTTTGAATGGCTAGAAGATGAGAAAAATGCTAAAAAAATAACTGCTATAGCTCATTTTGGAGCTTGTTCAGCAACAACAGAAAAAGATGCAGATTTTTTAATGAGTAATAATTATGGTTACACTAAAAAATTATTTAAATTTTGTGCAAAGCATAATATAAACTTTGTAAATGCTTCTTCAGCAGCAACTTACGGTGGTGGTGAATTAGGATATGATGATGATATAACAGTTGAGGAATATAAAAAATTAATGCCTCTTAATAAATATGGATATTCTAAAAAATTATTTGATGATTGGTCTTTTAAACAAGAAGAAACTCCAAAGCAATGGGTAAGTTGTAAATTTTTTAATGTTTATGGTCCCCAAGAATATCATAAGGGAAGAATGGCATCTATGGTATTCCATACGTTCAATCAATATAAGGAAAATGGTGGAGTTAAATTATTTAAATCTCATAAAGAAGGATTTAAAGATGGAGAACAATTAAGAGATTTTGTTTATATTAAAGACGTTGTAAATATGTTATATTATTTTTTAACAGAAAAAGTAAAATCAGGAGTATATAATGTGGGAACAGGAAAATCTAGAAGTTTTAAAGATTTATCTATGGCTACAATGAAATCAGCTTCTAAAAATGAAAATTTAAAAGAAGAAGATGTGGTAGAATTTGTTCCTATGCCTGAAGATTTAAGAGGAAGATATCAGTATTTTACCGAAGCTAAAATGGAAAAAGCTAGAAAAGCAGGTTATTTAGATAAATTTTATTCATTAGAAGAGGGAGTTTATGATTATGTTGTAAACTATCTATCTAAAGAAGATAAGTATTTATAGGAGGAAATATGAATCCTTTTTTACTTGTTTTAATTCTTGGGATAGTGGAAGGTATTACTGAATTTTTACCAGTGAGTAGTACTGGGCATATGATATTAGTTGAAAAATTTATAAATTGTCCTTATGTTTCAAAAAGTTTTATGGATAATTTTTTAATAATAGTTCAATTTGGAGCTATTATTTCAGTAATATTATATTTTTGGAAAGATATTCATCCCTTTGTAAAATCCAAAGATATTTTTAAGGAGAGAATGTCTCTTTGGAGCAAAATAATAGTTGGAGTTTTACCAGCGGGAGTAATTGGATTATTAGTAGATGATTATATTACTGAATTTTTTTTAGGAAATACTTTTATAGTTGCTTTGATGTTGATATTTTATGGTATAATTTTATTTTTTATAGAAGATAAAATAAGCAAAGTTAGAAAAATTAATTCAATGGGAGAAATATCATATAAGATTGCTTTTATAATTGGTTTTTTTCAATGTTTAGCTATGATTCCAGGAACTTCAAGATCTGGAGCAACAATAATAGGAGCTTTACTTTTAGGCTTATCCAAAGGAGTGGCAGCAGAATTTTCATTTTTCTTAGCCATTCCAACAATGATGGGAGCTACACTTTTAAAATTAATGAAAAGTGGTCTTAATTTTACAAATTTAGAATGGGAATTATTAGCTGTTGGTTTTATAGTTTCCTTTGTGGTTGCTTATCTAGTAATAAAATGGTTTATGGGATACATAAAAACAAGAACATTTAAATTGTTTGGATTATATCGTATTATTTTAGGAACTTTAGTTATTATTTTATTGAATATTTAGTTTTAATAGAGGGGGAATGTTATGACTGAGGAAACTTTTTTTAAAATTATAAAAAAAGGAAGGGAAATACAAGCTTCAGATGTACATCTTCTCGTTGGAGAAATTCCAATATTAAGGGTTAATGGAAATTTAATAAAAATAGAAAACTATCCTTCTTTATCTGAAGAAGATATGAAAGAAATATTAAATTTTATTTTAGATAAAGAGGGGAAAAATAAATTAGAATTAGAAAGAGAAATAGATTTATCTTTGAAGGATAAGGATGGAAATTGTAGATTGAATATTTTTTATGAGAAAAATAAACTATCAATAGTTATAAGAATAGTAAAAAATAGGATACCAACTTTAAAAGAATTAAACATTAATGAAAAAATTTATGATTTTTTAGATTCTAAACAAGGTTTATTAATTATAGCTGGGAAAAGTGGAAGTGGGAAAAGTACAACAATAGCTTCTATTATAGAAGAAATTAATAAAAATAAAGCATGTAATATATTAACTATAGAAGATCCTATAGAGTATATATTTGAAAATAAAGAAAGTATAATAAGACAAAGAGAAATAGGAGAGGATGTAACTGATTTTTCATCAGGAATAAAATCTTCTTTGCGTCAGGATACAGATATAATAATGGTAGGAGAGTTAAGGGATTTAGAAAGTGTTGAGATGGCTATAGTAGGAGCAGAAACAGGTCATTTAGTTATATCAACTCTTCATACAACAGGGGCTATAGACACTATAGATAGAATAGTTTCAATGTTTTCAAATGAAAAAAAAGAATTTATTCAAAGGATTTTATCAACAAATTTAATTGGAGTTATTTATCAAGAATTTATAGAAAATATAACTCAAGATAAAAAAACAAAGGTTCCTTTATGTGAAATGATGTATGTGAATAAAGGAATTAGTAATTTAATAAGAACAGGACGTACAAATCAGATTTCTTCTTTCATAGAAGTTAGTGGAAGAAAAGGGATATTAAATAAAAAAGAATGTTTAAAATCTCTTTATAGGAATAATAAAATAAATAATAAAACATATGAAGAATATTTAAGAAAAATAAGAAGAGAAGAAACTTTATAGGAGAAAAAATTGGAAATAAAATTAGATTTTAAAAGTAAAGAAAATACTATTTTAGAATTTAAAAGGATATTATTAGGGGATATAAATATAGAGAAATTTTCTGTAAAAACTTTAGAAGAAAATGAAGATGAGATATCCTTAGAAATAAATGCAGATAAATTAAAAAAAGTATTTACTTTAAAAAATTACACTGATAATATGGTGGATCAAAAAACAGTAATGGCAAAAGCAGGATTGTTATTATTATTTGAAAAAAAATATCCATGGGGAGCATTGGTAGGAGTAAGACCAACTAAATTAGTTAGAAGATTTCTTGTTATGGGATATTCTTTTGAAGAAATTGATGAAATATTAGAAAAATTATATTTTGTATTTCCTGAGAAGAGAAAATTATTGTTAGAAGTTGTAAAAACAGAAAATAAATATTTGAATGATGAAGGAATAAATATGTATGTTGGAATCCCATATTGTCCAACAAGATGTAAATATTGTTCTTTTGCTTCTTATGAAATAAACAGTAAATTAGGGAGTTTTTATGATGATTTTGTAAAAACATTAATAGAAGAAATAGAGTTAACTGGAGAAATGCTAAAAGGAAAAAATTATAACATAGAATCTTTATATTTTGGAGGAGGAACTCCGAGTATTTTAAAAGAAAAAGATTTAGAAAAGATAATAAAAACCTTATATAAAAATATTGATTTAAGTAACTTAAAAGAATTTACATTTGAAGCTGGAAGAGAGGATACTTTAAATATAAAAAAATTAAATATACTAAAGAATCTGGGAGTGGACAGGGTTAGTTTAAATCCACAGAGTTTTAACGAAACAGTTTTAAAAGATTTAAATAGAAATTTTGATAGAAAACATTTTGATGAAATGTTTAAAGAAATAAAAAAACTAGGATTCATTGTAAATATGGATTTTATAATAGGATTACCAGGAGAGAATGTAGATGATATTCTAAATACTTTAGAACAAGTTAAAAATTACGAAATAGATAATTTTACAATACATACCTTAGCTATAAAAAAAGGTTCTAATTTAATAAAAGATAATTATAAAATAGGAAAAATAGAGAATGAAAGAATAGACAATAAAATAAAAGAGATCATAACTTTAAAAAAATTATATCCTTATTATCTTTACAGACAAAAAAATACTCATGAATGGGGAGAAAATATAGGATATTCTCTTTTAGGAAAAGAATCTATTTTTAATATTGAAATGATAGAGGAAAATCAATCAACAATTGGATTAGGTGGAGGAGCTATAAGTAAAAAAGTAGAGAAGATAAGTAAAACTAGATTAGCTATAGAAAGATTTATAAATCCTAAAGATCCTTATATGTATATATGCGAGATGAAAGAAAGAGTAAAACAAAAAAATAAACTTTTTGAATTTTAAAATTAAAGAAGGTGATTTTTTGAAAAAGATAATAAAAAGAATAGTGTATTTATTTTTTTTAATATCTATATTAACATATTCTATGGATACAGAATATAAGATTAATTATAGTGATTCTTCTTCGGGGAAATTAGATATAAATTTAGCAACAAAATCTCAAATGTTAAAAGCAGGAGTAGCCCAAAGTTATGTTTATAAAATTTTAGAATTTAGGACTTTAGTAGGAGGAATTGATAATTTTAATCAATTAAATAGAATAAAAGGTATTGGGAAAAGTACTTGTAATAAATTAAAAAAATATTTTATAATAGATGAAGTGCCTGAGTATAAAGAATTATATATTAATAGAGCAGATGATAAAATTTTAAAATATTATGGGTTTGAAAAAAAGCAAATAAAATTACTTAGAAAATATTTGAAAGAAAATAATTTGATATTAGATAATAGAGAAATAAAGAAAATATTAACTAAAAAACAGTATAATGAATATAAAGATATAATAAATTATAATCAATAAAAAAATAGGAAGGTGACATATAATGGAAAGCAGAATGATAAGAGGAGCCAGTAAAAATGCAAGATTTTTTGTGATAGATTCCACGGAAATAGTGCAAGAGGCTTTGAATATACATAAATGTAGTCCAACAGCAATAAATGCTTTTGGAAGATTTTTAACAGCAGGTTTAATCATGGGAGGAACATTAAAAGGAAAAGATTTGCTATCAATAGTTACTGATACTGATGGACTTGTAAATCAAATGATAGTTACAGCAAATGGAGAAGGAGAAGTTAAGGGATATTTAAATAATCCTCAAGCTGATTTACCAAATAAGCAGTTAACTAATAAACCTGATGTAGCTAATTTAATAGGAAAAGGAACTCTTAGAGTAATAAAAGATATGGGTTTAAAAGAACCTTATGTTGGACTTTCTGAAATCGTATCAGGAGAAATAGCAGAAGATGTAGCTTATTATTATGTTACTTCTGAACAAATTCCAACAGTGATAGCTTTAGGAGTTGAATTATCTGATGAGAAAACGGTTAAAGTTGCAGGGGGGTATATGATTCAATTATTCCCAGATGCAGATGATAAATTTATAGATCTTTTAGAAGAAAAAATAAAAGCAATGAGAAATATAACTGAGCTTTTAAAAGGTGGAATGGATTTAGAAAGAATAGTTAAATTAATTTATGAAGATATGACAGATGAAAATTATGAAAAATTAATAGAGCCTTATGAAGTATTAGAATCTAAGAATGTTAAATATTTTTGTAATTGTAATAAAGAAAAATATTATAAAGGATTAATTACTTTAGGAAAAGAAGAAATTGAAAAAGTTTTAAATGAAACTGGTGGAGAAATAGAAACAGAATGTCATTTTTGTGGTAAAAGATACAAATTTAATAGAGATGACTTAAAAGAATTTTTAGAAAAATAAAATATTTTAAAATAGGAAATATAATTATTTCCTATTTTTTTTATGTTTTTTTATATAATAGGACATCTGTCCTATAAAAAAAAATAGAATAGTTGTACTCTTTATATAGAACAAAATTTTCTAAAAAAAATCTTTTCAACAAAAAAAAGAACAGAGGGTGATGGAAATGAGGGGAATAGTAGGAATTATAGTAGTTATTTTTATAGGGTGGTTATTATCTTATGAAAGAAAAAGTGTAAA
>Ga0193963_1001040_pt1 | contig 14054 bp, 14 predicted proteins | sample FB_6_MG_FD_140359 | JGI IMG/M metagenome (GOLD analysis project Ga0193963, IMG submission 140359) | Microbial mat bacterial communities from the Broadkill River, Lewes, Delaware, United States - FB_6_MG | ecosystem: Environmental > Aquatic > Freshwater > River > Microbial mats | place: USA...
CCAGCATGCCCAGATACATGAATATCTGCATAGTTTTGGTATGCAACAGAAGCACCTGCTTTTTGAATTTGATTGATGATTTCAGATACACTTCCCTCATTTCCAGGGATTGCTTTAGCTGATAATACTACAGTATCTTCTGGCTTGATTTTGATGTGTCTATGTTCGTGAATAGACATTCTAAATAGCGCTGACATTGGCTCACCTTGAGAACCAGTTGTTACTATTAAAACTTCTTTATCTAAGTGTTTATTTACTTCATGTGCATCTATAAAGTGTTCTTTCCCAAATTTTAAATATCCTAAAGTTAATGCGATATCTAAGTTTTTCTCCATACTTCTACCAATAACACAGATTTTTCTTCCATGGTCAATACCAGTTTGAATTGCTTGTGCAACTCTATGTAAATTTGAAGAGAATGTAGACATTAAAATTCTACCTTTTGCTTTTGAAAATATTCGTTCAAAAGTAGGTCCAACAGTTTTTTCTGTTTTCGTAAAACCTGGAGAGTGAGAATTTGTACTATCACTTAAAAGTGCTAATACACCTTTTTCACCATAGTAAGCAAGTCTGTGTAAATCTGCAGGATATCCATCAACAGGTGTATGATCTATTTTAAAATCTCCTGTATGAATGATTGTTCCAGCTTCAGTTGTAATAGCTAAAGATGAACTGTCAATAATAGAGTGAGTCATATGCATCCACTCTACTTCAAAATCACCTATTTTAATCGGTTTTCTTTTTTGAACAGCTCTGAAGTAACTTCTATGTTGTTTCATTTTATGTTCATCAAATTTAGAACCAATAGATTCTAAAGGTAAAGATGTACCATAAATTGGAACTTGTAGTTCTTTAAAAATATATGGCATAGCACCAATATGATCTTCATGTGAATGTGTAATACAAATAGCAGAAATCTTGCTTCTAATTTGTCTCACATAAGTAAAATCAGGAATCAAAATGTCAACACCATGCATAGAATCATCTGGAAAAGACATCCCTACATCAATAATAATTGCAGAAGTATCAGTTTCAATAACCATCATATTTCCACCAATTTCACCTAGTCCACCAAGCGGAGTAACTTTAATACTTGCTTCTGATTTTAGGTTCAATTTATTGTGTGGATTTAATCTTTCTTTTTGAATTCTTTCATTTGTTTCAAATGCTTTTTTTAAATCATTTGTCCAGCCATTACCACTTACAGGTGGTTTTCTCTTTTGTGGAGCTGTTTTACCTTTTTGATTTGTATTTGAAGATGAGTTTGCACTCTCTTGTTTTTTTGCTGTTTGAGGTTCAGCTTTATTTGTTGCTGCAGCATCCAGTTTTGTTTGTATTGTTTCTGCTTGCGGATTAGCAGGTTGCGTTTTGTTCTCTTCCATTATTTGTTACCTTTGTATAAATATGGCTATACAAAGAAGCATCAACTTCATGAGGTCTTGCAGTTTCTGGTATATTTAATTCTTCAAATATATCAATTAAAAGTTTCTTATTATGAAACGCAGATAAATTTTTTATTAATTTTTTTCGTGGTTGCACAAAACAACCCTTTAGAAATTTTTTAAATCCTACACTTACTGATTTGTCTAGATCTTTTTTGATATAGATTACAGCAGAATCCACCTTTGGCGGAGGATTAAAACTTTCAGGAGGAACAACTATTAAAGTTTTTGCCTCTTTTGAAACTAATTGTGTTATAACACCAAGTGAAGAATATTCTTTATCTCCACAAGATGCAGTAAATTTATCTGCAACTTCTTTTTGAACCATAACGATGATGTGCTCACATTTTACATCATCAAATGCATTCAAAATAATATTTGTTGCTATATAATAAGGCAAGTTGGCAATCATGTCATACTTGCTATTATAAAGTGAATTATTTTTATTCCATTGCTCTAAAACATCACCTAAAATGATATTTAGTTTTTTAGATTCTAATTCACTTTGAAACTCTTTTTGCAAAATAGAGTATAAATCTCTATCCACCTCGTAGGCTGTTACATCTTTGCACTTGACAAGTTTCTTTGTCAAATCACCTAAGCCAGGCCCAATTTCCACAAGGTGGTTGTCATTATGGGGCATCGATTGGATGATTTCAATTAATACAGAATCGTCTTTTAAGAAATTTTGTCCAAATCTCTTTTTTGCTTTTACATTTATCATATTAAATTCGAGTGTATCGTAAAAATGCTTATAGTAATATTAGTATTTTAATTAATTATGTTCCACATGGAACAAATTGAGTCTATTTTGTTACTATTGCGTATGTTTATAATCGATTGGCTATAATAAGAATATATATAATAATAGGAAAATGAAATGAGTTTTTTTGCAAAAAGAATTATACCTTGTTTGGATGTTGACAATGGACGAGTGGTAAAAGGTGTTAATTTTGTTGGTTTACGAGATGCAGGTGATCCTGTAGAAGTTGCGAAACGATATAACATTGAGGGTGCTGATGAGATTACATTTTTAGATATTGGTGCTTCTCATGAAGGAAGAGATACTATAGTTGATGTTGTAAAAAAAGTTGCACAAGAGGTTTTTATACCACTTACTGTTGGAGGAGGTATACGAAAACTTGATGATATTTACAATCTATTAAATGTAGGTTGTGATAAAGTAAGTATCAATTCAAGTGCTGTTACAAATCCAGATTTTATTAATCAAGCTGCTAAAAGATTTGGTAGACAATGTATTGTTGTTGCTATTGATGTAAAAAGAGTTTCTGATGGTTCTTATCATGTTTTTGTAAAAGGTGGTAGAGAAGATACAGGTCTTGATGCATTAGCTTGGGCAAAAGAAGTGTATGACAGAGGAGCGGGAGAGATACTTTTAACATCAATGGATGCAGATGGTATGAAAACAGGTTTTGAAACGAATATCACTGGACAAATTTCAAAACTTGTAGATATTCCCGTTATTGCTTCAGGTGGTGCTGGTTCAATGGAACATATAAAAGATGCTTTTTTATGTGGAGCAGAAGCTGCACTAGCTGCTTCTATTTTTCACTTTAAAGAGATTGATATTATGGATCTCAAAAGATATTTAGAAAAAAATAACATTCCGGTAAGATTATAAGATGATAGTATGTGCAGGAAATAATGAAACATTTTCATTTGCAAGTACGATTGGAGTAGGGTTGATTGAAAGTGCTATGAATCTAACAAGAATTTGTATGTTTGATAAGCCAGATTATATTATTTTTATAGGGAGTGCTGGTAGTTATGGAGGGTATAAACCTTTTGATATCGTTGAGAGTTCAAGTGCAGCAAATTTGGAACTTTCATTTTTAGAAAATAACTCTTACACTCCTATTGATAATGTTTTAAAATGCGAAGATACAAAACTACAAAATGATACAATTGTAAATTCATCAAATTATATCACTACAAACGCAACACTAGGTAAAGAATATTTACAATATGGAATTGGTATAGAAAATATGGAATTTTATTCTATAGTAAAAATTGCACAAGAATTTGAGATAGATGTTAAAGGAATTTTTGTAGTTACAAACTATACAAATGAAAAAGCACATCAAGACTTTATATCAAATCATCAAGAAGCAATGGACAAATTAATCAAACATTTGGAAAAGAAAAAACTAATTGTTCCACATGGAACAATTAAGGGAAAGGAAACATTATAAAAACATTATATGACTTTACTTTAGAAGAATTACAAAATGAAGTGAAACCAAGTTTTAGAGCAAAACAGATATACAACTGGATATATAAAAAATATGCTACATCGTATGATGAGATGAAAAATATACCAAAAAATCTAAAAGTAGAATTAGAAGAAAAATACCCTATGGATATTTGCAAAATCATTAGAATAGAAGAAAGTTCTGATGGAACGAAAAAATATCTTTTTCAATATAAAGATGGAAAAACAGCAGAAGCGGTACTTTTACTTATGAAAGAGAAACAAAAAGATGAAAATGGAAATATCACAAAAAGTGAACAATATACTTTTTGTATCTCCAGTCAAGTTGGATGTAAAGTAGGCTGTACTTTTTGTTTGACAGCAAAAGGTGGATTTGTACGAAATCTTACTCCTGGTGAAATAGTGACTCAAATTTCATATTTAAAAAAAGATAATAATATAGCTGAAAATAAATCAGTAAATCTTGTATATATGGGAATGGGTGAACCACTTGATAATTTTGATAATGTAGTCAAAGCTATCAAAATCATATCAGAAGAAGATGGACTTTCTATAAGTACAAGAAGACAAACAATCTCAACAAGTGGAATAAGTACGAAAATAGCAAAATTAGGAAAACTTAATTTGGGAGTTCAATTAGCTATTTCATTACATGCTGTAGATAATGACTTGCGTTCTGAACTTATTCCAATGAATAAAGCATATAACATACAATCTATTATTGATGCTGTAAGAGAATTTCCAATAGATACAAGAAAAAAAGTGATGTTTGAATATCTTGTAATCAAAGATAAAAATGACGATACAAAATCAGCAGATAAGTTAGTAAAACTTTTAAATGGAATCGATGCAAAAGTGAATCTTATCTATTTCAATCCATTTCCTGGTACAACATATGAAAGACCTTCGAAAAATTCTATGATGAGATTTCAAGAATATTTATTAAATAAAAAAGTAATTTGTACAATTAGAGAATCAAAAGGTATTGATATAAGTGCTGCTTGTGGGCAATTAAAAGAAAAGGAACAAAATGGGAACTCTTGATGTAGTAATGTTTATATTTTTAGCCCTTGTTTTAGTGGGTGGAATGATAGGTTTTTTTGTATACAATAACAAAGAGGAAGAATAGTAATTGAATAAAAAAATATATGAAAATAGATGGATGGTTATGCTCATTCAAATAATGAGCATATGTTTTATTTTAATCACAAAATTAGATTTGACTTTGAAACTTATGATGGTATTTGGATATTTTATGTTATTTAGACAAAAGAGATGGCATAAACATCTACTTATTATGTTACTTATGACATTTATTTTATCTTTTTCTAGTAATGAATTTCAATTCAATATATAAGCGCTATTATGCTAAAATAATTATATTAAGTACAGAATTAAGGTGTCAATAATGAATATAAACAATATAGCAAAAGAAGTATTTGAAATAGAATCACAAGAGATAGCACGACTATCTGATTTGCTTACAGAAGACTTTAGTAAAGCTATAGATGCAGTTTACAATGCAAAAGGAAAGTTTATCATCTCTGGTATGGGAAAATCAGGAATTATAGGTAAAAAAATTGCTGCTACACTAGCTAGTACAGGAACTCCAAGTTTTTTCTTACATCCAGGTGAAGCATATCATGGTGATCTAGGGATGATTGAAAAAGATGATATTGTTCTTCTAATATCTAATTCTGGTGAAACAGATGAAGTGTTAAAGCTAATTCCTTTTTTAAAATCTCAAGAAAATATTGTGATTGCGATGAGTGGAAAACCTCAATCGACTTTGGCAAATAATTCAAATTTTCATTTAAATGTATCTGTTGAAAATGAAGCCTGCCCTTTACAGCTAGCACCTATGAGTTCAACAACAGCTACTTTAGTTATGGGTGATGCTATTGCGGCTGCATTGATGAAACTTAGAGATTTCAAAGATAGTGATTTTGCACAGTTTCATCCAGGTGGAAGTTTAGGAAGAAGACTTTTAACAAAAATAAAAGATGTTATGAAAAAAGACAACCTTCCTATCTGTTCTCAAGACTCGAAGGTAAAAGATATCATCCATACTATTACAGCAGGTAAATGTGGTTTAGTAGTTGTAATGGAAGAGAATATAATAAAAGGTATCATTACTGATGGAGATATAAGAAGAGTGATGGAAGATCAAGAAGAAAACTTTTTTAAACTTGATGCAAAAGCTATTATGAGTTCTTCCCCAAAACAGATATCTGCTGATTCACGACTTATTGAAGCAAGTGATATTATGAGTGAAAAAAAGATAAATTCACTTTTAGTAGTAAATAAAAATTCTGAATTATGTGGTATAGTTCAAATGTATGATTTAGGAATATAAATATGATTTTAATGATTGATAACTATGATAGCTTTACTTATAATATAGTTCAATATTGTTTGGAGTTGGGTGCAGACTTAAAAGTGATAAGAAATGATGAACTTACTATTGAAGAGATAAAGGATTTAAATCCAGAAAAAATTATTATCTCTCCTGGACCTGCAACGCCAAATGAAGCTGGTGTGTGTTTAGAAGTTATAAAAGAGTTTGCTAACACTACACCTATTTTAGGTATCTGCTTAGGTCATCAAAGTATTGCACAAGTATTTGGAGGAGAGGTTATAAAAGCACCTGTTATGATGCATGGAAAAACTTCTGAAATAGAAATATTATGTGATGATGTGATGTTTAAAAACTTACCACAAAAAATGATTCAGACACGGTACCACTCTTTAACAGTCAATAAAAATAATCTACCTAAAGATATTATTGTAACTTCTAAAAGCTTGGATGATGATGAGATTATGTCTTTACGAATTAAAGATAAAAATATCTACGGTGTACAATTTCACCCTGAATCAGTAATGAGTGAATATGGTCATGAAATGTTAAATAACTTCTTAAAATTATAGGTTTAAAATGAAACTCAGTAAATATGATATTGGCTTTATTGGGTTACTCTTAGCTCATGTAGCTGTATTGTTATTTGTGATTGATAATTACAGTATATCTGCAAAAGAAGCTACTATCTATTTTTCAGATAGTTTAAATGTTTTAACACTTCTTACAAATTTTTCTACTTCGTTATTTGGAGAAAATGACTACTCTTTGCGTATACCTTTTGTTTTATTTTATATTGGAAGTGTTATTTTATTGTATCTTTTAACAGATAATTATTTTAGACTACAAAGAGATAGACTTATAAGTATCATGATTTTTATGTTACTTCCTGGTATCAATAGTGCAGCACTTTTAGTCAATGAATCAATAATTGTAGTTTTTGGAACATTATTATATTTATATTTATACAAGTTAAAAGAGAAAGAATACTATATACTTTTGGTGCTATTTTTGTTTATAGATAACTCTTTTGCTATTTTATTTTTAGCACTATTTTTCTACTCGATAAATAAAAAAGACAATACATTATTAGTCGTATCCTTGATACTATTTGGACTATCAATGAGTATGTATGGATTTAGTGTTAATGGTTCACCTAGAGGATATTTATTAGATACTTTTGCTATTTATGCAACAATCTTTTCACCAGTTTTATTTTTATACTTTTTTTATGCTTTATATCGTACTGGTATTAAAAGGGAAAAAGATTTATATTGGTATATATCTATGACAGCATTAGGACTATCTCTTGTGTTTTCTCTAAGACAAAAAATTGCTATAGATGATTTTGCACCATTTGTAGTTATAGCAATTCCAATTATGGTAAAGTTATTTATTCACAGTTTACGAATCCGTTTAAAAGAGTTTAGAACTTTTCATTATGTTTTATTAAGAATTACACTTGGTGTTTTAGTTTTGAGCTTTTTACTATTTATTTTTAATAAGGCATTTTATATGTTTATTAAAAATCCTACATCTCATGTAGCTCACGAACATTATGTAGCTAAAGAGTTAGCAAATAAATTAAAAAGTTTATCAATATATGGAATTTCAACATTAGATAAAAAACTTTCAATCCGATTAAAATTTTATGGAATAAAAAAAGATGAAACAAAACTTTTAAGTGAAAAAAAAATAGGCTTAGATAATAAAGTTATACCTATTATGTACCAAAATAGAATTATTACACAGTATTACATAATTGATGTAAACAATGTAAAAGCACAAATAAACAATTAGAAAAAGAGAAAAATGATACAACTAACAAATATAGCAAAAAGATACGGAACACAAGAATTATTTCATGATGTAAATTTAAGAATGAACAGTGGTCAAAGAATTGGACTAGTAGGACGAAATGGTACAGGAAAATCTACACTTTTTAAACTTATTTTAGAAGAAGAGTTTTATGATGATGGAGATATCTCTATTCCAAAAAATTATAAAATTGGAGCACTAAAACAACATTTAGAGTTTTCAGAAAAAAAACTTGTTGATGAAGTTTCTTTATCTTTAGCAGAGGATGATAAGTTTAGTGTTTATAAAGTAGAAAAAATACTTTTTGGTTTAGGTTTTACTAGTGAAGATCTAGAAAAAGATCCATTATCATTTTCAGGTGGATTCCAAATCAGAATCAATCTTGCAAAGCTACTTATTACTGAACCAAATCTTCTTTTACTAGATGAACCTACAAACTATCTTGATATTTTATCTTTACGGTGGCTAAAAACATTTTTAAAGTCTTTTGATGGGGAAGTAATCCTGATAACGCATGATAGAGATTTTATGGATGCTGTTTCAACACATACTATGGGTTTAAATCGTAAAAGTTTAAGTATCATAAAAGGAGATACACACAAGTTTTATGAGCAATTAAAAAGTGAAGATGAACTCTATGAAAAGCAAAAACTTTCGCAAGATAAAAAAGTAAAAGAGCTTGAAGAGTTTATAGCAAAAAATAAAGCACGAGCTTCAACAGCGGCACAAGCACAATCTAAAGTCAAACTGTTAGAAAAAATGGATATCTTAGATGACTTAAATTTTGAAAATTCTTTAAAATTTAACTTTAATTTTAAAGATACTCCAGCAAAAGTTTTACTTGATATAAAGAACTTAAAGTTTGGATATACAAGTGATATGATTCTGTTTGAAAATGTTTCATTTACTTTAAAAAAGGGCGAAGTACTAGGTATAATCGGGAAAAATGGTAAAGGGAAATCAACTTTACTTAATACAATCGCAGGGGAACTTAAACACCTTGATGGAACTGTTGAGTATCATGGGACAAGTGAAGTGGGGCATTTTGGACAAACAAATATCTCACACCTAAACCCCAAAAATAATATTATGGATGAGATCTATTTAGGTAACCCAAAACTTCCTGAGTCAACAGTTAGAAATATTTGTGGCTCTATGATGTTTCCAGGCGATAGTGCGAAAAAAAGTATTTCGCTACTTTCAGGTGGAGAAAAAAGTCGTGTGATGTTGGGGCAAATAATTGCAAGAGAAGTAAATATACTCTTTCTTGATGAGCCTACAAATCATCTTGATATGGACTCTATTGATGCTTTAACAACAGCAATAGAAAATTTTGAGGGCTCAGCTATTATTGTTACACATAGTGAAGAGTTGTTGCGTCGTGTTTGCCATAGGTTGATTGTATTTGCAAAAGATGGTGCAGAATATTTTGATGGTAATTATGATGACTTTTTAGAAAAGATTGGTTGGGATGATGAAACAGAAAATGATATCAAAGAAGATAAAAAAGAGATAAATAGTCAAACTTCTAAAGTAAACAAAAAAGAGAATAAAAAACAAAGAAGTATGCTTATTCAAGAAAGAAGTAAAGCAACTTCTGGACTAAAAAAAGAGGTTGAAAAATTAGAAAACCTTATCATGGAAAATGAAGAAATTGTAGAAACATTACAAGAAGAGTTGATTAGTGCTTCAAATAAAGGTGACAATAGTAAAGTTATAGAATTGTCCGGTGATATAAGAAACTATGAAAAAGTGATCGAAGAGAGTTTTGAAAAGCTTGAAATTGCTCAAGAAAAACTTGATACAATTCTTGATGAATATGAAACAAAACTTGAAGGTCTATAAGATGCAATTTAACGAACTAAATCTATCTCAGGAATTACAAAATGCACTTTTAAAAAATGACTATAAAGATGCTACAACTATTCAAGAAAAAGTTATCCCTTTGGTTTTAGATGGTTCTGATGTGATGGCAAAAGCTCAAACTGGAAGTGGAAAAACTGCTAGTTTTGTGTTACCACTTTTGAATATTTGGCAAGAGCAATTAGTAAAAAGAACAACAAAAAAACCAAAAATCAAAATACTTATTTTGACACCAACAAGAGAACTTACTATTCAAGTATCAAATAGCATCAAGAACTTTAGTAAAGAGTTTATTCAAAAACCAAAGATAGCAACAGTTATAGGTGGTGTAAGTATAGGAGATCAGCTTTTAGAGATACAGCAAGGAGTTGATATAGTTGTTTCAACAACAGGAAGACTTCTCGATATAATAGATAAAAAACAAATCAATTTGTCTTTTTTAGAACACCTTGTTTTAGATGAAGCAGACAAAATGCTCGATCTAGGTTTTGCTGAAGAGTTAGATTTGCTTTTAAAAGAGCTCCCAGAAAAAAGACAAAATTTGCTTTTTTCAGCAACTTATCCACAAAAGATGTTAGAAATTGCTGCTAAAATTACAACACATCCAATAAGTATAGAGATTGAAAATGAAGAACCAACTGTTGTAAATATAAAACAAAGGGCAATAAAAGTAAACAAAGAAAATAGAAACGCATTATTACAAGAGCTTTTACGAAAAAATAAATGGAAAAGAGTTTTAGTATTTGTTTCAAGTAAAAGATCTAGTGATAATATTGCAAATAAGTTTAGAAAAAAAGGTTTTTTGGCAGACTCTTTTCATGGAGATTTGATACAAGAGGATAGAAACTTTACTTTAGATGAGTTCAAAGAAAACAAAATCAAAATACTTTTTGCAACAGATATAGCAAGTCGTGGTTTACATGTAGATGATATTTCGTGTGTGATCAATTATGATTTACCAAGAGGAAGTTCTGATTATGTTCATAGAATCGGACGAACTGGACGAGCTGGAAAAGAGGGCGTTGCTATATCTTTTATTGGTTTAGAAGATTTTGAACATTTTAACTTAATAGAAAAAAAAGTAAATATCTCTTTAGAAAAAGAGGAGATACAAGGGTATGAATTAGAAGGTATTCCTATTTTAAAAGAGAAAGGAAAAGCTCCAATAAAAGGGAAAAGAAAAAGTAAAAAAGACAAACTACGAGAAGCACAAAATAAAAAGTTTTAAAAAACACACAAAGGCCTTCTCTCTTTTAGAGATTGTTTTTGTACTCATTATTTTAGGAATAATCTTATCTCTTAGCGTTCCTAAAAATCAAATCTCAAAGCTAAATCTTGCAACACAAAAAATTATTTTATATCTAAACTATACTAGATATATAGCTCATATCGATAATAAATTTGATATCAGTGATGATGAATGGAAGAAAAGACTTTGGACTTTGAAGTTTTTAAATTGTCAAAGTAGTATAGGTGGTTTGTATTATAATGTGTATAGTGATACACAAGGTGGAACAGGACATTTTGAAAAAGAAGATACACTTTTAGACCCTTTGAACAATAAATATCTTTATTCAAATCAATGTAAAGAAGATACTATAGGGGATAAAAGTAAACATGTCCTTTTGACAAAAGAGTATGGTATATCCAAAGTTGATGTGAGTTGTAATACAACATCAACCATAGGACAGATTAGTTTTGGATATGATGGAAAAATATATTCACAACTTGGAAAGAATATAAAAGAGATAACAACACCTTGTGAAATAAAGTTATTTAATGAAAAAGATAAATTTACTACAATAATGGTTGAGCCAAAAACTGGCTATATACATAAAATTTAAACTATCATTTGGTATAATCGCGGGATACAATATAAAGGAATCCCTTTGCATAATTTTGAAAAATATCCATTTGAACGACTCAATGAATTATTAGAAAATGTTACACCAAATTCTAATTATGAATTAAGTAGTTTGACAATAGGTGAACCACAATTTAACACTCCTGATTTTATTCAAGAGGAACTTCAAAATACCACAAGCCTACTTAATAAGTACCCTAAAAGTTCAGGGGAAGAGTTTTTGCGAGTTGCTATGAGAAATTTTATCTCTAAAAGATTTAATGTTGAAGTGAACAATGAAGAAATTATTCCAACATTTGGTACAAGAGAGGTGTTGTTTAACTTTCCTCAATTTTTACTTTTTGGAAAAGATGATGCTGTTATAGCTTATCCAAATCCTTTCTACCAAATCTATGAAGGTGCGGCTATTGCTTGTGCTGCTAAAGTGATTCATATGGATATGACTAAAGAGAATGATTTTTTAGTAAGTTTGACTGAAGATCAGATGAAAGCTGCTGATTTAGTTATATTAAACTATCCTAGCAATCCCACAAGTGCAACAATATCAAAACAAGAATTAACAACTTGGGTTCAAAATGCTTTAAAATATGATTTTGTCTTGATAAATGATGAATGTTATAGTGAACTTTACTTTGATGAGTCAAATAAACCTCTATCTTTATTAGAAGCTTGTGTAGAAGCAGGAAATGATACTTTTAAAAACTGTTTAGTACTAAACTCTATTTCAAAAAGAAGTAGTGCTCCTGGTTTGAGAAGTGGTTTTATATCAGGTGATGCAAAAATTTTAAAAGAATATATGAAATATCGTACTTATGTAGGATGTGCTTTACCAATACCATTACAAAAGTCAGCAGCAATTGCTTGGAATGATGAAAAGCATGTAGAGACTTTTCGTAGAACATATAAAGAAAATTTTCAAATAGCAAAAGAGGTACTCAATATTGATATTCCAAATGCTACATTTTATATTTGGTTAGAGGTAGAGGATGAACTAAAATTTACTCAAGAGTTGTATAAAGAAGAAAATATAAAAGTCTTACCGGGAAGTTTTTTAGGTAGAAACGGTATTGGAAAAAATTATATTAGAATTGCTTTAGTTGAGAATAATGATAAAACAAGAGAAGTATTAACAAGATTAAAAAAATTCATAGATGGATATAAAGTATGATAAAGGATACCCTAACAATGAAACCAGAAGAACTACATGAAGCTAGAACAAACCCAGATTTTTTGGAGTATCTTGAAGTAAAAGAGAAAGAAGTTATGGAATCAAGAGATATAGCAGGACTGTATGAACTACTTGATTCTTTACTTGTTTTAGATCTTGATGAAGAGCGTGTACATAATGTATATCAAGAGATTTTAAAAGTTGCATTTGACAATATAGAAACTAGACTCAAAGATGAAAAAAAATTAAGCTTAGATGATGACGATATCTATTTTATAAGAAGTTTTTATGAACATGCTATTGAAAAATGGAGTATGGGTAATTTTAAAGGTGCAAAAGAGCTATTTTTTATCCTTACTCAAATTTGTGAAGATGAATTTTTAGTAGAAGCTTTAAATGTACACTTAATAGCTTGTGCAAAACAGAGCGATATGGATGAATATTATGATGAAAATGTAGCAGAAGAGCAAACATATACAGAGGAAAAGTATGGGTATTTTATATTAGATTTCAATTTTGACAAAAAAGAGTATTTAAATAATAATTTAAAACTGCTTCAAGAACAGTTTGAAGAATTAAAGCACTTGCTGAACTAATGAGAGTACATTTTATAGGGATAGGTGGGATAGGTTTATCTGCACTTGCGAGGTTTCTTCAATATAGAGGATATACAGTAAGTGGTTCAGATGTAAAATCAACACCAATTACAAAAGAGCTTGAAAAAGAGGGAATTATTGTAAATATTCCACAATGCCCAAATGCTATACAAGGTCAAGACCTAATCATTTATAGTGCAGCTGTGCTAAATGACAATGTTGAGATACAAGAAGCAAAAAAACAAGAGTTAGTTTTGCTTCCTAGAAAAGAAGCTTTGAGTGTTATTATGCAAAAGACTACAAACTATTGTGTTTGTGCTGCACATGGTAAAAGTACTACAACTGCAATTTTAAGCTCAATACTACAAAGTTCTGCAATTATTGGTGCAATTAGTAAAGAGTTTGACTCAAATTTTAGATACATCGATGATATATTAGCTTTTGAAGCAGATGAGAGTGATGAGAGTTTTATTTTATCTCATCCTTATTGTTCGATTGTTTTAAATACAGAACCAGAGCACATGGAATACTATAACTATGACGAAAAAAGATTTTATGATGCATACACAAAATTTTTAGATATTGCAAAGCTAAGAGTTATTAATGCAGAAGATGAGTTTTTGCAAAACTATAAAGGGTATGCGATTCGATTATATCCATCAAAAGATATAAATAATATTGAATTTATATTAAAAGATGATGAGCCATATACAA
>Ga0193963_1001042_pt1 | contig 14051 bp, 12 predicted proteins | sample FB_6_MG_FD_140359 | JGI IMG/M metagenome (GOLD analysis project Ga0193963, IMG submission 140359) | Microbial mat bacterial communities from the Broadkill River, Lewes, Delaware, United States - FB_6_MG | ecosystem: Environmental > Aquatic > Freshwater > River > Microbial mats | place: USA...
TACCAGTTCACTTCGGAGCACTGTCTGACGGACAAATCGGCTACCGGCAAGCAAGCCGATCTGGGTAAACAAGGCTGGGAGCTGAATACCGATAAAACCGCTCTGACTCTGAAAACGAACCACCTCGGCACCCGCTACATTGATACCCACTACCAGAAAGCCGACCAACTGCCCGCTCAGTGTGCCGACGACAAGCTACTAACCCAGCATTATGAAGACGACTTTGAAGCCGATCCGGCGCGTGATTATCAGATTTTCTGGGACACCTTTAACGAATACTATCCGGCCTTTGAACGCCGTGGCGTCAACTGGAACGCCACCTACACGGCATTTTCCGGGCAAATTACCGCTCAAATGACCGAACTCCAGTTCTTTGAAGTGCTGGCCAAGATGGTTCTGCCACTGAAAGACAGCCATATTTCACTGGAAAATGGCGATGCCAAAGCATCTGCTATGCGCGGTGAAACCTTCGATGATCGCCTGCTGGCTGAATTTCTGGAAAGCGATCAGGTCGATGGTGCCATCGACACCAAAGCTGAACATCAAGCGTATGTGCGTTACGTCACGGCCCAATATCAATTGATGAACGAAATCCGTACCAGCTATGCCACCAACACCATCAAGCAGGCCGCCAACGATGAACTGCTCTGGTACACAGTCGACCGGGATGGATCATCGGCTGGTGTGTTGATTATCAACGCCATGAGTGGATTTATTGATGGCAGCACGGAAGACCCTGAGTCCTTCGAAGAGGCCAAAGCAGACCTCAACGCCCTGCAAGCCGCCATTACCCAAATACTGACGGATGTACAGGACACCGACGGTTTGATCATCGACCTGCGTGATAATCCGGGCGGTAATGATTTCTCCAGCCAACTGCTGGTGCGCCACTTCCTCGACACCGAACGCACGCTGTACAGCAAGCAATCACGGCTGGGTAACGACCGGACTGACCCTGAAATGGTGCGCCTGTCGCCAGCCGAGCTGACCTACACCAAACCGGTTGTGATTCTGACCAGCCCGATGACCGAGAGCGCCGCTGAAGTCTTTACACTGGCCATGAGCGCACTGCCACACGTGACCGTGATCGGTGAACGCTCTCAGGGGGCACTGGCCGATACTCTGGAAAAACAACTGCCGGGCGGCACCCGTTTTTCTCTGGTGAACGAATACTACCTGTCCAGCAACGGCGACTGGTACGAAGGCCAGGGCATTCCGGTGGCCACCGAAATTCCGTTCATGACACTGGAAGAACGTGAGGAAGAAGAAGACTTCGGACTGGAAGCCGCCTGGGAAGCCATCACCGAATAAGCCACCCTTCTGCCGATACCTGCTGGCAACCGTCAGCAGGTTCTTTCCATTCACACAGGACAGGTTCAATGCAGACCGTATTACTGGCCGGAGGAACTGGCTATCTCGGTAATCATCTCTGGCAGCAACTGCTGGATTCCGGCTACAAGGTTCGGGCGCTGGTCAGACATCCCGGCAAGGTTGATCCACTGCGCAAACGACTGTCTGACGTTTGCCAGACCGAGATCACACAACCAGCCGAACTGGCGGGGTGCTGCGATCAGGTCGATGTGGTGATCTCCAGTCTTGGCATTACTCGCCAACGTGATGGCCTGAGTTATATGGACGTCGACTATCAAGCCAACCTCAACCTGCTGGATGAAGCCCGCCGCAGCGGTGTGAAGCAGTTTATTTACGTCTCGGTATTGAACGGCGAGCGTTTTCGTCACCTGAAAATCTGTGCCGCCAAAGAACGCTTCGTCGATGCATTAAAACAGTCTGGCCTCGACTACCGAATTATTCGTCCCAACGGCTTTTATTCCGACCTCGGCGAATTTGTTCATATGGCACAGAAAGGCCGCATCTATTTATTTGGTGATGGCGAATACCGCACCAACCCAATTCACGGCACAGATCTGGCCAAAGCCATTGTTGAGCAAATTGACCAGCCATCCGGTGAATTGCCCATCGGCGGGCCACAAACACTGACTCATAACGACATCGCCAGACTGGCGTTTGCTGCCGCTGGCAAACCGGTCACAATCACCTATATCCCGAACTGGCTGCGCCAAACAGCACTGTTCCTGCTGAGAAAAACCACCTCTGTTCAGACCTACGGGCCACTGGAATTTTTTATGACGGTGATGGCCGCCAATATGCTGGCACCGGAGTGTGGAGAGAAATCGCTGGAAAGTTACTTCAATCAGTTGAACAGCGAACGGTTAGACAACAAAGAAAGCTGATCAATTTTGGTATGATTCAGCCCTTCCATTCTCCAATAGTGACACCTTATGCCCGGCCCACGAATCCATACCGAACACTCCATTGCCATTCATGATTTGATTACCTTGGAAGATCAGGCCAGCCAGCACCTGCTGCGAGTACTGCGGATGTCCGATGGTGACGCCGTCAGGTTGTTTAATGGCGATGGCCGTGAATATCAGGGAGAGTTGGAAGGCTGTTCCAAAAAGATCGCACAGGTTCGTATTGGTAGCATCAATCATACCGACGCACCTTTGGCCCTGAGCCTGAATCTGGGGCAGGTGATTTCCAAGGGGGATCGCATGGATTTTGTGGTTCAGAAAGCCACAGAGCTAGGCGTCAGCCGCATCGTGCCGTTATGGAGTGAGCGCTGTGATGTGCGTCTGAAAGGTGATCGGCTGGAGAAAAAGGTTGAGCACTGGCGCAAGGTCGCCATTGCCGCCTGTGAACAATGTGGCCGCAACCACGTTCCCGAGATTACTGCACCGCTGGAGTTTACCAATTGGCTTGAACAGGCCAGCAGTGACCTGAAGCTGGTGCTGCATCCTCACAACCAGAAGCCGCTGGGTCAGCACACCAAGCCTGAATCTGTGGATATCGCCATTGGGCCGGAAGGCGGCTTTACGGATACTGAAATTGAGCTGGCCCAACAGGCGGGCTTTGAAGGCTTGTTGCTGGGGCCGCGTATTCTGCGAACGGAAACCGCAGCCCTGACGGCGCTGTCAGTGCTGCAGTATCAGTGGGGTGACTTCTGATCATGGTGTTTTGGGGTTAATCATCCAGTGTCAGATAAAAAGCTCCCCAGTCCAGATAACTGGCCAGAATAAACAGCATCATCAAACTGGCCAGCCACCAACTGGCCATATTCGCCAGTTCCGGTTTTCCGGCAACCCAGCAAATCAGCATCACCGGCACCAGAATCACCTGCATAAGAACCACCGGCGCACGAAGCCACAGACTCGGGGTGTTTAACACACCGTCTTTGCGCCATCCCCACTGGCGCTGCACCAGCCGGGCTTGCAGATACAACTGAATACCCACAAACCCCGCCATAAACACGTAGTGCGCTGCCCAGGGAAGTTGATCGACTTCGGGTCGCAATACCGACACCGAAATGATCAGACACGCTGCTGCCGCAAATCCGAGCGCGGTCAGCCAAGCGCTGTAGTCATTAGCGACACCCGGCTCTACATCGGCAATCCAGCTGCGCATCGCATACCACCAGAACGCCAGCAACATGGCTCCGGGCAACAAACCGGCACGGTACACAAACGACAAGGGATCAGGAACGCCCAGCTCCGAAAGGCCCACACAGCCACTCAGCCAGGGCATGCAGGCTTCCGGGCGAGACTGATTCAACAAAATCAATGCACCCACCAGCCCGAATACTCCGAAAATCACCGTAGAGACCGCCAGCGCCCGAGGCAAATTCATACGCATGTTCATAGTTGGCCTCCTGCCGTGCGGGTTTGTGATTGCTCCAGTCGCATCAGGCGGAACGCTTTCCAGTCAGAATAGCTGGTCAGATAGAACAGCGAGCAGAGCGTGGCAATCCACCATTCAGAAGTATTGATCAGCCAATGCGTTTCCTTACCCAGAATCAACGCCCCGATCAACACCACCAGAATCAGAATCTGGATAACGGCTAGCAGCATCTTGGTGGAAATGCGGAATCCGCTAGTGGACAACACATCCCGATGTCGCCACATATACAGCGTCATAATGATTTGGCAGACAGACGTGAAAACGAAAAACACCACCGCCGTGATGGAATGAAAATTCCACAGCCCACGATGATCACTGCTGGGCACCATGTTCTCTCCCAATATCACCATCGAAGCCACCAGCGTCAGGCTGGCCAGAGACGCCACCCAGATCAGCAGTTTGATACCCCAACCGGGATTCGGGTCTTTAACATCCTTGAGCCAGATGTGGGTGCAATACCACCAGAGCACAAACACCACTGCCGAACTGACGATGCCACCGCGCAGCACGTATGCTCCCGGATAATAAATGCCCGTGGCCGTAATCGTGGTGCAGCCGTCAATGTAAGGGTTACACCAATCAACGTGACCACCAGCCGCCGACAACAGATAACTGACCGCAAATGTCAGCAGCGGCAACACAGCCGCCACCAGACACACTCGTTGAGGAACTGTAATACGCAAAACCAACCTCCCTGTTCTTGCCAATATGGAGTAAGAAATAAACTCAGCTTGTCAGGCGAACGGATTTCCAGTCCCACCAGGACGACAGGAAATAACAACCGATAAACGCGGTTGCCCACCATTCAATGATGCGCTTGCCATGACTCATTTCGATGCCAATGGTTACGCCTGCGAAAGCGATAAACTGGAACCATAATAAACCGATCAATATGGTTTTAAACCAGAAAGATGGGACATTAAACCCCTGTTTTCGGGCTTTGAAGATCAGTACATAGTTGATGGTCAGCGCAATCAGCATGCCCTGAAAGAACAGATTGGCTCCACGAACATGAACACCCCAGTGAGTGGCACTTTTTTCTGGCAGCAAAACAGCGGTTCCAGCCAGCAATCCCAAGGCCCCCAGAGATCCAAAAAACACCATTACCCGACGGCTGATATTACCCGAAACCGGCTTGAGCCAAGTGGCCATCACCTGCCACCAGAACAGAAAGAACACACACGCAGTAACCATCCCGCCCCGGAAAATAAACCCGGCATCGCCTTTCATTCCGGTGTGAGTAATGTCGGTACAACCATCCAGAAACGGATTACAAACCGGGGCCGTACCCTGGGAAATGGCCACCGCATAGGTGATTGCAATGGTGCCCATCGACAGCACAAAGCTGCTTAGTGCGACGTATTGTCCGAATGACATGCCTACCTCAAAGATTGCAAAGAATATCGGTCAGTCAGCGGGCAAGATGCCCACTCAAGAGGCCATCATATCGCCGGGATTGTGAATGCCAAGCCAACACTCGCAAGTTCATCCGCGATTGCTCGGTGGTGTGTTTCTATGGATCAGAACGGAGGGAGATGAGGAAAATATAACGATCGAATCAGAAGCCGTCCTTCTGTTGAAACCCTGACAGAAACTTCAACAGAGAGAGCGTGGACGGCTCCTGATGTCAGGCTTTAGCCTGCTTTGGCAGCCGCCAGAGCCTGCTCAATATCGGCCATGATATCGTCAACGTTTTCGATACCTATCGACAGGCGCACCAGATCCTTGGAGACACCGGCAGACGCCAGCTCTTCTTCGTTCAGCTGGCGGTGCGTGGTGCTGGCCGGGTGACACGCCAGAGATTTGGCATCACCAATATTCACCAGACGCTTGATCATCTGCAGTGCATCGATAAAGCGAGCACCACCTTCTTCACCACCAACAATGCCGAAGCTCAGGATGGACGATGGACGTCCCTGAGAGTAAGTCTTGGCCAGTTCATGATACTTGCTATCTGGCAGACCGGCGTAGTTCACCCAGCTTACCTGTTCATGCTGGCTCAAGTATTCCGCCACTTTCTGGGCGTTTTCGCAGTGACGATCCATACGCAATGGCAGGGTTTCCAGACCTTGTAAAATCTGGAAGGCGTTCATTGGCGACAGTGCCGCGCCCATGTTGCGCAGTGGCACAACGCGTGCGCGACCAATAAAGGCTGCTGGGCCAAGCGCGTCGGCGTAGACCACACCGTGGTAAGACGGATCAGGCTCGTTGAATTGCGGGAAGCGTGGGTTGTCTTTCCATGGGAAGTTACCGGAATCAACAATCGCGCCAGCAATGGTGGTGCCGTGGCCACCGATGTATTTGGTCAGTGCGTGAACCACAATGTCAGCGCCAAACTCAAACGGACGACACAGGTATGGCGTGGGGACAGTGTTATCCACGATCAGTGGTACACCGTGCTTGTGGGCCATATCAGCCAGAGCTTTGATATCAACAATATTGCCCGCTGGATTACCAATGGACTCACAGAATACCGCTTTGGTCTTGTCGTCGATCAACGCTTCCAGAGCTGCAATGTCCTCACCCGGAGCCATGCGTACTTCAATGCCCTGCTGTGGCAGTGTGTGAGCAAACAGGTTGTAGCAGCCACCGTACAACTGGCTGACACTGACAAAGTTGTCACCCACGCGTGCCAACGTCTGAATCGTGGCGGTAATCGCTGCCATGCCCGATGCCATACACAGCGCACCAATGCCCCCTTCCAATGCAGCCAGACGCTTTTCCAGCACGTCATTGGTCGGGTTCATAATACGGGTGTAAATATTGCCCTGCTCTTTCAGATCAAACAGATCGGCACCATGCTGGGTATCACGAAAGCTGTAAGACGTCGTCTGATAGATCGGTACGGCAACCGAACGGGTTGTCGGGTCGTCCTCAAAACCGGCGTGAATGACCTGAGTTTCAAATTTCATCCGATGGTATCCTTCTTGTTGTTGTCTGTGTCGTTCTCTGTTCAGCCCGCGTATCCGTTTCAGGATGGGCAAGCCAATGGTGACAAAGTGTATCAATTGCAGGCTCAGACGAATAATTCCATTTGCGGAATACACCGCCTTTCCAAGTAACAACACCAGCATCATTATGGCCAAGAAAAAAACCGCTTATGTCTGCAGCGATTGCGGCGCTGATCATTCCAAATGGCAAGGTCAATGCACCGGCTGCGGTGCCTGGAACACCTTGCGGGAATTTGTCGTATCAAACGCCAAAACGCCCGAGCGCTCAGCTCGCTTTCAGGGCTATGCCGGACAGGACAACGACAGCGGCATTCAGATGCTGTCTGACGTCAACCTGACCGAAGTACCTCGCTTCAGCTCCGGGATGCAGGAGTTCGACCGCGTACTGGGCGGCGGCCTGGTGCCCGGTTCGGCCATTCTGATTGGCGGCCATCCGGGCGCGGGCAAGTCCACGTTATTGCTCCAGACCATGTGCGCTCTGGCCAACCAGATGAAAGCGCTGTACGTAACCGGCGAAGAAAGCCTGCAGCAGGTGGCCATGCGAGCCAAACGCCTGGGCTTGCCGATGGATCAGCTCGGTATGCTGAGCGAAACCAGTGTCGATGCATTGATACACAAGCTCCAGCAGCATCAGCCTCGGGTGGTGGTGGTTGACTCGATTCAGGTCATGCACGTCGAAGGTGTCGAGTCCGCGCCCGGTAGTGTCTCCCAAGTGCGTGAAAGTGCCGCGCTGCTGACTCGCTTTGCCAAACAAACCAACACCGTGATGTTACTGGTAGGTCACGTCACCAAAGACGGCACCCTGGCAGGCCCCAAGGTGCTGGAACATATGATTGACTGTTCGATCATGCTCGAAGGCTCCAACGACAGCCGTTATCGCACCTTGCGGGGCATCAAGAACCGCTTTGGTGCCATCAACGAACTGGGCGTGTTTGCGATGCTCGATACCGGTCTCAAGGAAGTCAAAAATCCCAGCTCCATTTTCCTCAGTCGCAGTGATGAAGAAGCGCCGGGCAGTGTGGTCATGGTGATCTGGGAAGGTACGCGCCCGCTGCTGGTGGAAATTCAGGCTCTGGTGGACGACAGCCATTTTGGACATCCCAAACGAGTTGCCGTCGGGCTGGATCAGAATCGTATGAATCTGTTGCTGGCGGCACTGCACCGCCACGGCGGCGTTCATCTGGGCGATCAGGATGTCTACATCAACGTTGTGGGCGGCGTGCGGGTGAATGAAACCAGTGCTGATCTGGCGCTGCTACTGGCGGCTCTGTCGAGCTTCCGCAATGTGGCACTCTCTCAGGACTTGATTGCCTTCGGTGAAGTCGGCCTGTCGGGGGAAATCCGCCCGGTTCCCTCCGGTCAGGAACGCATCAAGGAAGCCGCCAAACACGGCTTCAAGACTGCCATCGTGCCCAAGGCTAATATGCCCCGACAGTTACCTGAGGGCATGAAAGTGATTGGTGTGGAACGCTTGCAAGAAGCGCTGGAATTTGGCTTCTGATCAGCCAATGTGACAACAAAAAACGGGTAGTGATGAAAATCACTACCCGTTTTTAATACTTCCAAAGAACCCATTCAGCTCTGTTTCTTGTCAACCGATGGCGACTTGCGATCACGCATGAGTTCCGCAAGCTCGGCATTGGTGGTGCCTTCCTGCATGGGCACTCGACGATGCAAAGCCGCCTTGGCGATCATATACGCCGATACCGGAGCCGTAATAAACAGGAACAGGCTGATCACAATTTCCTGAATACTGAAGCCTCGACCTTCCGCCACATGCAGACACATGGACGCAATCAGGATACAGCCGATACCCAGCGTGGTGGTTTTGGTGGGTGCATGTAAACGCGTGTACACATCAGGCAGTTTTACCATTCCTACTGCACCAATCAGCACAAACAGGCCTCCCAGTACCAATAAAAAAGACGCGATCCATTCAAGCCAGGACATAAGGGCCTCCTACTCAATAATGTCGCCACGCAACAAATACTTGGACAAGGCCGAAGTGCTGACAAAACCCAACATGGCAATCAGCAAGGCCGCTTCGTAATACAAGGCAGTCTGGAAGTAGATTCCCAACAGCACAATCAAGGCAATGCAATTGATGTACATGGTATCCAGCGCCAGAATTCGATCAGTCACGGTCGGCCCAACGATTAACCGCCAGGCATTCAACACCAGCGCCAGCCCGACCAACACGGTGACACTCTGAAGCACGGTATCTAACATGAGAATATCTCCTTCAGTTCCGCTTCGTAGCGCTGCTTGATGGACTGAATCAGCTCATCTTCTGTCTTCATATGCAGCACATGAATGTAGAGCCACTTCATATCTTCTGAGAAATCGACACTGACTGTACCCGGCGTCAATGAAATGGTGCTGGCCAAAATCGCCAGGGGAAATTCACCGTTCAAATCCAGAGGCAAAGCCACAATGCCCGGACGCAAACGAGAATTTGGAGACAAAACCCGAATGGCCACTTCAAAGTTGGATAACAAAATATCCCACAGCACCACCAGCACATACCGAAGCGCTTTGATGGGTTTTTTCACGCGTGGATGGTTATCACTCATGGGTGCAACCAACCAGCAAATGCCCAGACTGAGGATCAACCCCAGAACCAGATGGCCCACACTGAAGTCATTCAGAAACAGCCATACCAGCGTCAGAATCACGGCGTGAAACGGCATGGGGAAAAGGCAGCGGATCATTCTGCACCTCCTGTCATTAATAAAGAGGTATCCATTCCCTGAAACAGATCAGTCGCTGCACGCTCGGTAAATTCGGTTAGCCAACCTGCCCCAACAACCATCGCAACCAACGCAACCATCAAGACATAGACTCCGCCCCATTGCAGTGGATGTACGGTGTTATTGCCCGATTTGCCATCTCGTGTACGCCAGAACAAGGTACTTCCGGCACGCGACAAGGCAACCAGCGCGGCCAGACTGGCAAGCAGCAAAGGGGGCCAGATCCAGTCAGCCGATTGCGATGCCAGAGTCGCCTGCATCATCAATACTTTGCCAATAAAACCGGACAACGGTGGCATTCCGATCAAGGCCAGCGCTGTCACAAAGAACACACCACCAACCAGTCCGGCTTGTGGCATGGCACGCGCTGAGACAAAGCGGTCTTCAGCCGGGCCTCGAAGGCTCACGATCAGACCCGCTATCAGGAAAATCAAAGCGGTCGTCAGAGTGCTGTGAATCAGATAGTACAGCCCGGCACTGGTGCTGGCATGCGTCGCAGTCGCAACCATCAACAGCAGGCTCCCGACAGACACAATGACCAGATTGGCCGCCAGACTTCTCAAGGTCTGACTCGACAACACCGAGACCATACCAATCAGCAAGGTCAGCCACGCCAGCGGCCAGATCCAGGGTTGTGCAATATTCGCCAGCCCACCTGCGTCTTCTCCGAAGATGCCCAGATGCACTCGCCAGAGACTGTAGATGCCGACCTTGGTCATAATGGCAAACAAGGCCGCAACCGGTGCGGGGGCGGCACTGTATGCTTTGGGTAACCAGAACTGCAATGGCAGCATGGCCGATTTCAGACCAAACACCACCACCAGCAGCAAGGCACCACTGCGAGCCAATGTCAGACTGCCACCCTCGATGGTCGGTGCGATGCGTGCCATATCGGCCATATTCAAGGTGCCGAAGGTGCCATACAGAACACCCAGAGCAATCAGGAATAATGCGGAACCCGCCAGATTCAGGATCACGTAATGGACATTCGCAGCGGTCTTTTGCTTGCCGCCACCATGAATAATCAACCCGTACGATGCGATCAACAGCACTTCAAAGAAGACAAACAGGTTGAAAATATCACCGGTCAGAAACGCGCCCTGAATCCCCATCACCTGAAACATCAACAAGGGCTGGAAGAAAGGGCCATGCTCATCTTCCCCGGCACTGGCGTACAGTTGTACGGCCAGAACCAGCACACTGGTCAACACCAGCAAGATGGCAGCCAGACGATCCACCACCATCAAAATACCGAAAGGTGGTCGCCACTCTCCCACGGCATACAGGTGTACACCCTGCGCATCCACTTCCACCAGCAGCAGTACAGCCACCGCCAGCATGAGCAGAGACGCCAGCGTGCCCAGTACCCGTCGATAGACGGTGATCCGACTGAAAGGCGGAATCAACATTAACGCGCCAACGATCAATGGAATCAGAATTGGCAGAACCGGCAAATGCGTCATCATCGATTCTGCTCCTTGCGCTGCTTGCGATCCAATAACTCGCCATGCGCCAGCGAAGCTTCACGACCATCAACCTGGTCATTGCCCATATCGGTGCGCGAACGAATCGCCAGGATAATGACAAAGGCGGTCATGGCAAAACCAATCACAATGGCTGTCAGTACCAGCGCTTGTGGCAAAGGATCCGAATAGGACTCAGCCGTACCCAGAATCGCAGCGCCGTTAATCATCAATCGGCCACTGGCAAACAGAAACAGATTGACGGCGTAGGACAACAGAGTCAGCCCCAAAATCACGGGAAAGGTCTGGCCTCGCAGCATCAGGAACACGCCAGCGCCCGTCAGAAAACCAACTCCCAAAGCAAAACTGAACTCCATTATCCCTTGCCTCCCTGCAAACGCAGACGTTCGGATGTCGTTGTCTTGCCGAGGTTTGCCAGAATCAGCAGAGTTGCACCAATCACAGTCAAATACACTCCCAGGTCAAATACCATGGCACTGGCTAGCTCAAACTTGCCAATGCCGGGTAAATAGAAATAGTCGTACCAGGTTTTGAGGAAATTGAAGCCAAAGAACCAGCTTCCAACACCCGACAAAATAGCGATGCACAGGCCACTGGCAATCAATGCCTGATAGTTGATCGGCATGCGTTGTTTCATCCATTCCACACCATGTGCGATGTATTGCTGAATCAAGGCAATGGCCGTCACCAAACCCGCGATAAAGCCACCGCCCGGCATGTTATGGCCCCGCAAAAAGATGTAGGCAGACACCAGCAATGCCAGTGGCAACAAACTTTGAGACACCAGCGCCAGCAAGACCGGATGAGTCTCTCTAGACCAAGGAACGCCTTCGCTGTTAGCCGTCGGCATCGCCAGGGTAATACGCAACAAGAGTTTGTAGATCCCCAATGCTGCGATCCCCAGAACGGTAATCTCACCCAACGTATCAAAACCCCGGAAATCCACCAGAATCACATTCACCACGTTGGTGCCACCGCCACCCGACTTCGAGTTTTCGAGGAAGAAATCCGAAATTGACTCCAAAGGCCGCGTCAGCATGGCATAACAGATGGTTCCGACAACGCTGCCGAATAAAGTAGCCACCCCCATATCCCGCACAATCACTCGCAACGGGCTATCCAATATTGGGCTGTGTTGCGGCAGGAAGAACAATGCCAGCAGGAACAACAAAATAGTCACAACTTCCACAGATAACTGCGTCAGTGCCAGATCAGGTGCGGAGAAGTACGCAAAAGCAATGGACACCACCAGGCCAACAACGGATAACGCCAACAGCGCTCTCAAGCGATGATGGCTCCACCAGACCGTTAGCAACGTTGAGACAATCAGCAGGCCGGTACAAAACGTCACCACCCAGTTTGTTGGGATCTGAGGCCGAACACCCTCCACCGACTCCATGGTCAGCAAGGGATAGGAGATCATCGCCAGTGCCAGCAGAAGCATCAAAAACATGGCTCGCTGCAAGGAATCGGTATCAAACCAGTTCTGAATGACACTCGCTTTTCGCACCAACGACTGAACCAGGCCTTCAAAAATCATTTTGGCGTCCAGATCATCAAACTTGCCCTGAAACTGGAACAGGTGCCGACGCTGGATATACAAGAAAGAACCCACACTGATAGCGACCGCACTCATGGCCAGCGGCACATTGAAGCCATGCCAGATATGCAAATGAAATTCCGGCACAGTCGTCTGCAAAACCGCAGACGATGCTGCATTCAATAAGTCCCCAACCACAAACTGTGGGAATATACCGACAACCAGACACAACACAACCAGCACCTCAACAGGCACCCGCATATAACGCGGTGGTTCGTGAGGTGTTTTTTCCAGACCAATCGGTTCACCGTTGAAAAAGACGTCGTGCATAAAGCGCAGGGAATAGGCAACGGACAAAGCACCACCAACGGTCGCCAGCAACGGAATCCACCAGGACAAGGCTCCCAGTGTGTATTGATTCAACGTCTCGGCAAACATCATTTCCTTGGACAGAAAACCATTCAACAACGGCACACCTGCCATGGAAGCAGCCGCGACCATCGCTAACGTCGCCGTGACTGGCATAAACTTCCACAAGCCATTCAGCTTGCGCATATCCCGGGTGCCCGATTCATGATCAATAATACCGGCAGCCATAAACAGCGATGCCTTGAATATCGCGTGATTGATCACATGAAAAATGGCAGCAATGGCAGCCAGATCACTTCCCAATCCAAGTAACAAAGTGATCAATCCAAGATGGCTGATGGTGGAATACGCCAGCAGCCCTTTTAAATCGTGTTTGAACAAAGCGGTATAAGCACCGACCAACAAGGTCGCCATCCCTGTCAGAGACACCACAATGAACCAGGCATCCGTATCGGCCAACAAGGGAAAGAAACGCGCCATCAGGAAAATGCCCGCTTTCACCATCGTGGCGGAATGCAGGTACGCACTGACAGGCGTTGGGGCCGCCATGGCATGTGGCAACCAGAAGTGAAACGGAAACTGAGCCGACTTGGTAAACGCCCCCAACAAAAACAACACCAGAATAACGGGGTAATAACCACTGGCATGCACCGCGTCTGCCATGCCCAGTACTTCGTCCAGTTTATACGTTCCTGTTGCGTCGCCAATCAGCAACAGCGCTGCCAATAAGGCCAGGCCACCGGCACCAGTAACCGTTAAGGCCATACGTGCGCCCTTACGAGCTTCAGAACGCTCTGACCAGAAACTGATCAACAAAAAAGAACTGATACTGGTTAATTCCCAGAACACCCACAACTGGATCAGGTTGTTGGACAGCACAATCCCCAGCATGGCTACCATGAATAGCATCAGGTAGGCATAAAACCGACTCATCGAGTCTTTCTGGGAAAGGTAGTAGCGGGCGTAGAGAATGATCAACAGACCAATCCCCAGAATCAACAAAGCAAAGAGATAGGCCAGTCCATCCAGGTGAAGCTCGATATTGAGCCCAAGAGCCGGAATCCACTCCAGAGAGAACGTATTAACCTGACCCGTAAACACATCATGAGTGTGTCTGATCAGTATGACCAACGCCGCAAACGGCGCAATCGCCGTGGCCCAGGCACAAACAGAACGGCCAAACCTGGCCGTAAGCAAGGGA
>Ga0193963_1001045_pt1 | contig 14025 bp, 8 predicted proteins | sample FB_6_MG_FD_140359 | JGI IMG/M metagenome (GOLD analysis project Ga0193963, IMG submission 140359) | Microbial mat bacterial communities from the Broadkill River, Lewes, Delaware, United States - FB_6_MG | ecosystem: Environmental > Aquatic > Freshwater > River > Microbial mats | place: USA...
TAAATCATTATACATAAAATCATACCCATCTTTATAAATTAATTTACCCTCACATCCATAAGCAGAACAAATATCATTAACAAGTTTGTGTAATCTCTTTTTTATAATTAATGCTGATTCATCACTAAAAACTCTTACTGTCCCTTCTAGTATAACATAATCAGCTATCACATTATACCTATTTCCACCTGACATTTTTCCAATTGTAACAACTGCATTTTCTCCTGACTCTAAATTTCTACTAACTATAGTTTGAATTGCCATAATAATATTAGCTGCTGTTACAATAGCATCTCTACCTTGAGATGGCATAGATCCATGACTACTTTTTCCCTTTATATGAATCTGAATTGCATCTGATTTTGCATTTGCGACTCCAGGTCTAAAAGAAATACTTCCCACAGGACTATTATATACGTGCAAAGCATAAGCTTCATCAACACTAGGATTTATTAACAGCCCTGCATCCATCATCCCTCTACTTCCTCCAGTTGGAGAGCATTCTTCTGCAGGTTGAAACATAAATTTAACATTACCTTTTAATTTGTCTTTAAATTTTGAAAGAACCATTGCCGTTCCAAGTACCATTGAAGTATGCATATCATGGCCACAAGCATGCATAACTCCCTTATTTTTTGAAATAAAAGTCAAATTATTTTCTTCTTGAATAGGCAACGCATCCATATCTCCCCTAATAAGTATAGTTTTCTTATTTCCGGTTTTTTCATTTCCAAATAAATTGGCTACGATACCGTTCGCTCCAACATTTTCTTTTATTTCTAAAGGTAACCTTCTTAAGGCTTCCAAAACTTTCAAAGGAGTTCTTTTTTCTTCCCCTCCAAGCTCAGGATATTCATGTAAATCTCTTCTAAAACAAATTACTTCTTCAATATAACTATCTATCACTTCTTCTATTTCAGAAAATTTCATAATTCCCTCCTAAATAAACATTGTTACTCCTGGTCCTAATGGAATATTTAAACTAAACCAAACAATGGCTAAAATAACCCACATAATTAACATTCCTATTGAATAAGGAAGCATTAAAGATATCATAGTTCCCATTCCTGATTCTTCATCATATTCTTGAGCTAAAGCTAATATTATAGGCATATAAGGAAATAATGGCGATATAATATTTGTTGTAGAATCTCCAACTCTATACAAAACTTGTGTTAATGCTGGATTATATCCTAAGAAATAAAACATCGGAATAAATATAGGAGCTAACAATGCCCACTTTGCAGATCCACTTCCTATAAACAAATTTATAAATGCTGATAAAAGAATAAAAGCTATAAATAAAGGAACTCCACTAATATTCATACTTTTTAAAAAATTTGCTCCTGCAACAGCAATAACATATCCCATATTGCTCCATTTAAAAAATGCTATAAATTGACCAATCATAAATACTAAAACTATATAAGAAGACATATCTTTTATAGCTAATCCCATATATCTTGGAACATCTCCAGATGATTTAATTTTCCCAACAATAACACCATAAGAAATACCACAAATCAAAAATAACACTAAAAGTAATGGTATGATTGATTTTAAAAATGGTGATCTTAATAAAGAATGAGTTACTGGATTTCTAAAAAAACTATTTTTAGGATAAACTGCTATTCCTATAAGAACTATATAAGCAAGAGATAATATTCCTGCAACTCTTAATCCTTTCTTTTCTAAAGGACTTACTTCTTCTTGTTCTATTTTTTTACTTCCTTTATATTCTCCTAATCTTGGTTCAATAATTTTTTCAGAAACAAAAGTACCTACAATCGCTAATAAAAAAGTAGAAACTATCATAAAATACCAGTTAGAAACTACTGATACAGACATATTAGGATTAACTATATGAACTGCTTCTGTTGAAATTCCTGATAATAAGGCATCTGTTCCAGCAATTATTAAGTTAGCACTAAAACCAGCTGTTGTTGCAGCATAACCTATTGCAATCCCTGCTAATGGATGCTTATTTAAAGATAAAAATATAAATGCTGATATCACTGGAATTACAACTATGGCAGCATCTGACGCTATATTTCCACAAATTCCTATCATCATAATCATAAAAGTTATAATTTTAGGAGAACTATTTAAGATGGTATTTCTCATAAGAGAAGATACAAAGCCAACTTTTTCAGCAAGTCCAATACCTAAAGTCATAACTAAAACTAAACCAAGTGGTGCAAATCCAGTAAAGTTTTTAATTAAATTTTTCAAAATAAAAAGAATTCCTTCACTTGAAAGTAAATTCTTAATTCCTATCATTTTTCCACTAACTGGATCTAATATTTCTAATCCAATTACATTGCAAATAGCTGAAATAATAATTACACTAAGTGTTAAAATACTAAACAATATAAAAGGATGAGGAATTCTATTCCCTGTCTTTTCTACCCAATCTAAAAAACTATGCTTCTTTTTCAGTGTTGCTCCCATAATTATAACCTCCCTGTACTTTTTGATCTTTTAAGACATTTTTAAAGACATCTTGTTTTTAATGCTACGATTATATATTACTAAGTCTTATTTGTCAATGTTTTTATTTTTCGTTTTAAAAAAAGATATGATTTTATACTAATAATTAAAACTTATTCAGTAGACTATTTTCTTTTTTTAGTATATAATTTAGTAAAACGTTTATTAAAAATATTGAGGAGGTATAGAATGCTAAAATTACTTATATTGACTCCTGAAAATTCAAAAAATTATGTTAAAGAAGCTTTAATTGGTATTGAACAAAAAATAGAATATATAGTTTATGATGACTTGCAACAACTTAAAAATATTTATATAGAAGTTGCTCATAAATATGACGCTGTTATAACAAGTGGCCCTATAGGATATGAAATTATAACCACTAATGCTAAATTAATAACGCCTGTCTACTATATTGAAATAGATAAATATGAATTATATCGGTGTTTATTTGATGTATTAAGAAGCAATCCTAATATCGATTTTTCGAAAGTATACATTGATTTCATATCATCTTCAGATAAAAAAGAATGGTTAGAAGATACTTTTACTAATGAAAAAGAACCTATTTTTTGTCCTCTTGACTACAGCAGTGTAGAATTATATGATATTTTAAAGAAAAACTATTTAAAACTTCAGCAGGGGAAAAAAGTAAATTTAGTTATAACAAGAATAAGTAATATGCTTAAATTTTTAGAAGAAATCAATATGCCTTATATATTTTTATTCCCATCTAAAAACACAATCAGAAATATTGTAAATTCAGTTATAATTGATTTAAAAGCAAAAAATTCAGAAAAAAAAGAAATAATATTAATTAAAATTTTAGTGAAGAAAAACATTACAGAAGTTAGAAAAATTTTAGCTAATAATTTTAATGGAATTATTAGTGAACCAAAAAAGAAAGAATTTGAAATACTTACTTTAAAAAAAGATTTCTATAGTTATAACATAGAAAAACTTTTAAAAAATTTATCTTCTTTTGATATTAATATCGGTTTTGGAGGTGGATCTAGTATAAATTTAGCTAGGATTTATGCTGAAAAATCTTATCAAAAAAATATAGACTCTGATGGAAATGTTTTATGTTTAGTTGAAGAAAACAAAATAACTACTCTAAAAACTTTTATTGCAGATGAAGAAGATAACTTACTAATTTTTGAAAAATTAAAAGAAATTAATATAACAGGGAAAAGAGCTCTTGGATTAATTGAAGTATTTAAAGCAAATAAAGCTTTATCAATAAAAGATTTAGCTAACTACTTAAGTACAACTGAAAGAACTGCTGCAAGAATTTTATTAAAATTAGAAAGCAATAATCTCGCTCAACATATTATTAAAAAAATCCCTAGAGGCAGACCACAAAAAAAATATATTTTAACATTTTAAAAAGTCGCAATTATGCGACTTTTTGTTTATTTAAATTTTTAAGGTATAATTAAATTGATGATTATATTTGTTTTTTATTAAAGGAGGCAGTTATGAAAATATTAGTTACTGGATTTGATCCTTTTGAAAAAGAATCTATTAATCCTGCTTGGGAAGGAGTTAAATTACTTCCTTCAAGAATCAATGAAGCTGAAATTTTTAAGTTACAAATTCCAACAATTTTTAACGAGTCCATAAAAGTCCTTTTAGATGGAATTGAAAAATATAAACCTGAAATTGTTCTTTGTATTGGACAAGCAGGAGGAAGATTTGATATCACTGTAGAAAGAATAGCTATTAATTTAAATGATGCGAGAATTAAAGACAATAAAGGAAATCAACCTATTGATAGTAAAATATATGAATATGGAGATAATGCCTATTTCTCCTCTCTTCCTATTAAAGCTATTGTAGAATATATAAAAAATGAAAATATTCCTGCTTCTATATCTAATTCTGCTGGAACTTTTGTATGTAACCATCTTATGTATGGATTATTATACAATATAGATAAATATTCTGTAACTAAAAAAGGAGGATTTATACATGTTCCTTATATTCCAAAACAAGTTTTAGATAAACCTAATACTCCTTCTATGGATCTTAATCTAATAGTTAAAGGACTAGAAGCTGCTATTAGAGGAATTATTGAAAATGATCAAGATATGAAAATAACAGGCGGAAAAGAATTTTAAAAAAAGTGCTCCTTATAAAATTATAAGGAGCCTTTTTTAATGCTTCTTACAACAATATAATAAAAGTATTTTATAAAAAAATATTGTATAATATATTTATAATTTTTAATAACCTTGTATTAAATTTAGGAGAATACTATGAAAAATATAGAAGTTGTTGCAGCAATATTAAAATACAAAGATAAATATTTTTGTGCCCAAAGAAAAGCTTCAGGACCTTTAGCTAAAAAATGGGAATTTCCAGGTGGAAAAATAGAACCTGGAGAAAGTCAAAAAAATGCATTAAAAAGGGAACTTTTAGAAGAGTTAAATTTAAATGTTAAAATTGGACCTTTATTTAAAACTATAAATCATAACTACGATACTTTTTCCATAACCATGCACTCATATCTATGTGAACTTAATTCTATAAGTCTAAAATTAAAAGAACATTTAGATTATAAATGGTTGCCATTAAAAGAATTAAAAAATTTAGATTGGGCAGAAGCTGATATCCCAATTGTAGAAAGTCTAATTAATAAACAAGCTGTTGAAAAATCCTTATTTAACAAATCAATAGATTCTTTTATTTACAACCCAAGCTTTGTAATAAATACTGAAACTAAAAATATAAAAGATAAAATTTTAGACTTATTGTATTCCTCAAAAAGAATTGATATAGCTGTTAGTTATATTGTATGGTCAGGACTTTCTCTTATTTATAAAGAATTAGAAAAATTTGATAAAAGTAGTAGAATTCTTGTTACCACAGAAGGAATGGTAAGTGATCCCCAATCTTTAAAAAAGCTTTTAGAATTACCTATTCAAACTAAAGTTTATTCTCCTTCTTCTGATAGTAAAGGCTTTCATTTAAAAACTTTTTTTGGTGAAAAAAAGAATCAAAGTCGAATTCTTGTGGGAAGTTCTAATATTTCTGCTCGAGCTTTTGGACTGGCTCATGAAATGATTGTTGAAATAAATACTGAAAATAATGGTTCGCTTATTGAAGAGCATCATAATATTTTTAATAATCTTTGGAATGATCCTTGTTCAAAATTTATAAAAAAAGAATTTATAGAAGAATATTCTAAAATATTTTATGAAAAAAAGAAACTAGACAAACAAATTTCTACGCTTTATTTAAAAAACAAAATTATACCTAACTATATGCAAAGAAAAGCATTATCTGAATTAGAAAACTATCGTGAATATTCTAATAAAGGATTAATCATCGCAGCAACTGGTACTGGCAAAACTTATCTTTCTGCATTTGATGTGAAACAGAGAAAATCTAAAAAAGTTTTATTTTTAGTTCACAACCGTTTAATTCTTTCATCAGCTTATGAAACCTATAAAAAAGTTTTTCCTGATAATAAATTAATTGAATTAAATTCTTCAAATACAAACGAAATAAAAAGTAGTCAATTTATTTTCACAACTGATAAAACAGCATATAATCATCTTTATAAAAAATATCCTAATGATTATTTTGACTATATAATATATGATGAAGCTCATAAAATTGGAGAAAAAACTCATTATCATTCTCTCATTAAATACTTTACTCCTAAATTTACACTTGGAATTACAGCTACACCAGAAAGAACAAAGGATCCTAAATTTTTATTTGAGATTTTTGAATATACAATACCTTATGAAATTAGATTGCTTGATGCAATGAATCATCAATTAGTATGTCCTTTTACTTATTACGGATTAAATCTCCAAAATAAATTACTAGATGCAAATGAAAAATTTAATTATTATGAACTAGCTAATTTTATGAAATTTCAATTAAATGAAAAAGGACATTTTGGTAAAAAATTAAAAGGAATTGTTTTTTGTTCTAATATCTCAGAAGCTAAAAAGTTATCTACTGAATTAAATAATTTAAAAATTAAAAGTATAGCGATTACAAGCGAACATTCTTCAAGAGAAGAAACAGAAGTTCATATACAAAATCTTAAAAATGATAACAATAACCTTAATTTAATATGTGTAGTTAACCAATTTAATGAAGGAATTGATATCCCTGAAATAAATGTTATATTCATGCTTAGAAATACAACATCATCTATTATATATTTACAACAATTAGGAAGAGGACTTCGAAAAACACAAGATCCACATAAATACGTTACTGTCTTTGATATTATTGGAAATTCCAATAATAATTACTCTATTGCTGAAGTTTTAACTGGAAATACAACTGCTGATAAAAGAATTCTTTTTAAAGAGGCTAATAAAAAATTCCAAACAGTATCTCCTTTTATAAATGTTCATATTGAAGAAAAAGCTATGGAAAATATTATTAAATCTATTTCGAATAATTTTAAAGTAGAATCAAAGCTAAAAGAAAAATTTAGAAATGAATTATTTAGATTTAAAATTATTCCTTCACTTGTCGAACTATATAAAAATCCTAATTTTAAAGAATTAAATCTTTTGCAATTGCTTTGCAAAAATTTTTATGAGCCTTTTATAGATTATTATGTGAAAAAATACAATATCTCTAAAAATGATAAATTTCTTGAAAAATTTTTTGGTCTTATTACCCAATTTACATTTAGAGGTTATAATCAAAAAATTTTAAAAGAATATGTTTCTCTTTTAAAAGGAAATAAAACTTCTAATGAAACTCTTATAAAAACTTTAATTCCTAAAAAAATAAATGGTAAAAAAACTGCTATTAATAGTGATTATTTTAAAAAAGGAAATAATTTTGTTGATATTTTTAAATATAATAAAACTCTTTCCCTTACTGATGAAATAATTTATGAATTAAAAAAAAGAAATGCTTATTTACTTTTTCTAGAACATATCGAATTATTTAATGAATTATCAAATCGCCCAAACTACAAAATGAAACCATTTGAACTAGTAAACAAAGGAGAATTTCTTTTTAACTCCAATGCAAATGATTGTTACATGAATTCCATAGGAGAAAGAATTGACCACATCCAAAAAAGATTTTATTGCATTATAAATGTAAGTGCCAAAGAAACTTTTCATAATAACTATATCGATAATTTCAAAAGAATCGTTTATCTGACCCAAGAATCTTCAACTGAAGAAAAAGCTAGAGAAAAAATAAATTTAATTAAAAATGGATATGATTTATTAATTTGTGCTAAATTTCCTCATCTAGGATACAGCAATACATCTTACTTTAATTTAGGAAAAATTCATGTTGATGAAATATCTTCAGTAATTACCCATCCCACCAAAGATAAAAATAAATTTAAATTTAATCATAAAATATTTTTAAAATTAGAAAATCAAATTCCTGAAGAACTCCTTCAATATAAAAATATTTAAATATAACTTTTTTTGACTAAAATATTATTACAATGTTATAATGGCTTTAATTAGTTTAATATTTTATAACAAAGGAGGATAACATAATTAATTTATGTTTAAATAACCATGGATATAATAGAAAAGATTATGGAAATTAAAGATGTCGTACCCAAAAAACAAAAGTTATTATGTGACTATATTGTTCTAAATTACAAAGAAATTGGAATGATGACTGCATCTGAAGTTGCCGAAGCTGCGGGAGTTGCTACCACAACAGTAATGAGATTTATGAAATTACTTAAATTTGAATCTTATAATGATTTTAAAAATGCTTTTTTAGAATATTCGCTAAAAAATACCATGTCTTCTTATGGAAGTATAAAAGAAAATTTTAAACATATTGTTAAAGGAGAAGAATCTGATCCTCTAACTACCACTTGTTATGAAACCATTCACACAATAGAAAATTTTATAACCCCTAAGAATATTGAAGAAATAAACAATTCTATAAAATTAATGATTAATTCTAAATGGATTAATCTGCTAGGACTTAGATCTTCTAGACCTGTAAGTTTATATATGGAAGCTTCTGTCAATAGATTTTATCCTAAAGTAAGACAACTCAGTACTGATGACAGTTATCTTTATGATCGAGCTCTAAGAATTGAAAAAAATGAAACTTTAGTTGTTTTTTCTATTTGGCCATGTACTAAAAAAACTGTTAAATTAGCTGAAATTTGTCACAAAAGAAAAATACCAATCATATTAGTTACAAATACAACTTTAAATCCAATCGCTAAATTTGCAGATATAGTTATTGATACAAATTCGGTCCATAGTCCTCTTGGAAATTTACCAGCTTTGGTAATTGTTGAAACATTAGTTGCTGAACTTGCTAAACAAACAATTCCTGAATCAACTAAAAATATTGAAAAATTAGAAAAAGATTTAGATAAATTAGATTTATTCATTTGGGAATCTAAAGCATAAAAAAAGTCGCTTAATAGCGACTTTTTATTTTGATATTCTATTTACAATTAATTTAGGAACTTCTTGAACCATTGTTCTAATTTCTTCTTCTGTAAATCCTTCTTCAAGTAAAACTTCTATAAATTTCATCATTCCATAAACTGGTGTTTCAAAACCATTTTGACCTCTATCTGTTGAAAGATATACATTTTCAAATCCTGCACTTCTAATATTATTTGCCATTTCCTTTGCTGTTACTGATTGTTCTGCAATATTTAACCAATTCTTTTCTATTAAAACTCCTAAACTAGATAAATATTTTTGAGTTTCTCCATTAATCATCATTCTTTGCCATTCAGGATGAGTAAGAATCATATTAACTCCTAATTTTCTTCCTTCTTCACATAATAAAATAGATTCTTCGACACTTAAGTGTCCTGTTGCTAAATATCCATTATATTTTTTCATTATTTTAAATATCTCATAAACTTCTTGTTTTAATTTTCCTTTTTTTTCTAATACTGAAATTCCTGGTCTTTTAAAAAAATCTCCAGGCATATCCCCATACTTTAAACAATTTTCAGAATCCCTTGTGGGCATCCATACTATAACTGCTCCAGTTTTCAAAGCATTTTCTACTGCGTAAGGATTTAATCCTCCATTTGGCCAATTTAAAACTATTCCCCCGTAAGCTTTTGTTTTTAAGTTACTCTTTAAATTCACTAAAGCTGCTCTTGACTGAGTAGGTTCATAATGACTCTTTATTAAAACTCCTGCCATCTTAAATTCATTTGCTTCTTTAACTAAATCAAAATCATCCAAAGCTCGATTAAAAGCAGAAGGTTCTGTATGAGTATGAAGATCATAGGCTCCTTCTAATAATCTTTTTATAATATCCTTATTTTGTTCTTTCATAATTAATCTCCTTTTTATATTTTTTATCATCAAAAGAAATCAAATATAAAAAGGAATTTTTTTAATTAAACCTTTATCTAAAATTATCATAACATAATCTATAAAATAAATAAATATTCTAAAATTTATTTTATAAATTTTCCCAAGGTAACTGCCCAAAAAAAGAAAAGAAAGAAGCATAAAAAAGTTTTTAAAAACTTTTTTATCAAAAAAAGGTTTGACAAATTCTTTTAGCTGTGATTTAATAGATGTATCAAAAGAAACCAAATATAAAAATGAAAATAATTCAAACAAGGAGTGATGTAAATGAAACAAAAAGACGTAGTTTTTTACAGTGAAGGTGACAAAGTTTTAGGATCTATCTATTATCCAGATGATTACAAAGAAGGAGAAAAAAGACCAGTAGTTATCGCTAACTCAGGATGGACAGGAATAAAAGTTGTTTACCCTGAACTATTCTCAAGAAACTTAGTAAAAAAAGGTTACATTTGTATAGGGTTTGATTATAGAGGATTTAAACCAACTGAAGGAATAGCGAAATACACTACATTAGAAAGAGAAGTTGAAGATATTTGTGCAGCTATCAACTTTGCTAAAGCTCAACCTGAAATTGACAAAGATAAAATAGGATTAATCGGTTGGGGAGTTGGAGGTGCTGTTTGTATAGAATGTGCTAGACGTGAACCAACTGTTAAAGTAGTTGCTACACTTAACTCTTTTGTAGATGGTGATCGTTGGATGAGAATGGGTATGGGAAATGATAAATATCATAGAGCACTTGAAATGTTAGAAGAAGATAAAATGACTAGAGCTACTACTGGTGACTTAGTTATGAGACATCCTTATGTTGCTTATCCTAATATTACTGAATCTGGAGATTTCTATGTAGATAACACTCTTAAAAAAATAAATGGTGGAGTAGATAAAATAGCAGATGGTGATGCTGGAGAATCATTCCCTACAGCAATGTCAACAGCAATAGCAGATTCTTTCTTTAGATTTAATGTAGAAGATGCTTTAAAAAGACTTAAATGTGGAATATTTGTAGGACATGGAAAATACAATGAACTTCATGACAGAATAGAAGCTGATGAAGCATATAAAATTGCAAATGAACCTAAAGAGTTATACTTTGTTGAAGGAAAACATAATGAATGGATGTTTGATGAAGATCCTAAATTCTTAGAATTAATGAATAATTTAGATAATTTCTTCGCTAAATTTCTTAAATAATTCAAAAAAATAAATAAAATCACCTTGATAAAGCTAGATTTTCTAGCTTTATCAAGATATTAGATATTGATATTCCTTCTGCCTATAATATTAAGATCTAATATTTTTGATGTTTATACTATACAAAACAAGGGGGTAAAAATGAATTTCACGCCGTATTCAATGTTGTTAGATTTCAGTATTATGTCAGGTCTTTTATTTATCGCACAAATCATGAGAAGTAAAATAAAATTTTTACAAAATTATTATATTCCTTCTTCATTAGTAGCCGGTTTCCTAGGATTATTTGGAGGTCCACAGTTTTTAAATATTTTACCATTCAGTGGTAAAACAGGATCTTATCCTTATTTGTTAGTTTGTGTTTTATTTGCTGGTATATTTTTAGGTAAGCAAGAAAAGTTTAGCTTAAAAGAAACAGTGCATAAAGTAGGCGACACATTCTTAATAAACATGTCTAGTGAAATATTATGTTTTGGATTAGCTTGTTTAGTAGGTGGAGCATTGGTAATTTTCTTATTTCCAAATGTCTTTTCTGAAATAGCAGTTCTTCTTCCTGCAGGATTCATGGGCGGACACGGATATGCAGCTGCTATAGGAGGAACTATTAACACCTTACTTGGCAGAAATGATGGAGTTGTAATAGGTCAAACTTTTGCTACTTTAGGTCTTTTAAGTGGAATTTTTGGCGGAATAATTTGTATTAACTACGCTACTAGAAAAGGTGCTACAAGATTAGTTAAAAGTATAGGGGCTTTACCTCAAGAATGTAAAACAGGAATGATCCCTTTAGAAAAAAGACAAACAATGGGAGATGAAACAGTTCATCCTATGGCCATGGATCCTTTAGCTTGGCATATTGGTTTAATACTTATGACTACTGGAATAGGTTATGCTATTTATTATGGATATAAACCTTATTTTCCTAAAGTAGAAGTTCCTTTAATGTGTGTTACTATGATTGTTGGAGTTTTTATTCAAGCTATTTTAAATAAAACTGGTTATGGAACATATGTAGATAAAAGAATAATTGATAGAACAGGAAGTGGAGTTACTGATTATTTAGTTGCTTTTGGTATCGCTACTATAAAATTATCAGTTGTATTAGAATTTATTGGTCCTATCCTTGTCCTTGTTGCAGTTGGTATTGCTTGGCCATGTGTTTTAGTTTTCTTTGTAGGTAGAAGATTATTTAGAAATTTCTGGTTTGAAAGATCTATATTTATTTTTGGATATATTACTGGAGTAGTTGCAGTTGGAGTTACTCTTTTAAGAATCGTAGATCCTGAAATGAAAAGTGGAACATTAAGTGATTTCGGAACTGCATATACTCTTCAATCTATAGTTGAATTATTTATAGTTACTATGGTTCCTGTCTTTGCTGTATCTTTGGGTGTAATCCCAGTTGGAGCTGTTCTTGTTACCATTGGAGTTATAATGCTATTAACTTGTAAATTTAAATATGGTTCTTATAAAATGCCGATGGATCAATTAAGAGAAGGAGAAGCAGAAATAATTACAGCAGTTAATGATTAATCAAATTTAAAAATATCTACCCTCAATAAAGATGGATTTATATCCATCTTTATTGTTAATTAAAAACTATAAAAGGAGAATTTATATGACCTACTTTAAGATTAAAAAAAATAAAATTTTCAGTTTACTTATCTTATGTACTCTTCTATCTATTTTTTCTGGATGCTTCAAGAAAAAAGAAAATAATAAAAAAATTAAAAACTCATTTAAAGTGGCCAGCATTCAATTTAACCCTCAACTAAATGAACTCGATAAAAATGTAAACGCTTTATTAAAAGTTACTGAAACAGCTTTTAAAAATGGAGCTAAACTTGTAGTAGCTCCTGAAATGGCAACAACTGGTTATTACTATAAGAATAGATCTACTATCAAACCATTCGTAGATTCTCTTCCTGGTAAAACCACAGATAAATTTTCTAAGCTAACCAAAAAATACAATGCTTATATTATTTTTGGAATGCCAGAAATAGATAAAACAACAGATTTATATTATAACTCTGCCGCCTTAGTTGGACCAAATGGATATATTGGAAAATATAGAAAAACTCACCAATGGGAAAGCGAAGAACATTGGGCTGCTTGGGGAGATTTAGGAGTTCCTGTTTATGACACTAATTTAGGTAAAATAGCTATCAATATTTGTATGGACTCCGCATATTTTGAAAGTGCTCGGCTTGCAGGAATTCAAGGAGCTAATATTCTTGCTTTCCCTACCAATTCATCAGCCCAAGCAATTTCTGCTTTACCTGCAAGAGCAGAACAAAATGGATTTTATGTAGTTAGTGCTAACAGATCAAACACAGAAAATGGATTTCATATGATAGGAGGAAGTGCTATTTGGACACCAGAAGGTAAAAAATTAAATGAAGCTCCTATCTTAATGACAAAGGAAGAAGATATTGATGAATCTACTATAATTTATGCAACTATTGACCCTAAAAAATATAATAATAAAAATAGATTAGCTCTAGAAAAAAGACGTCCTGAATTATATAAAGATTTAATGCTTTATCTTTCTCCTTGGGATTACACTAAAAATATAAATTCAAATAAAGTTATAGCAGCTTCTTTACAATATGAACCTAAAGTAGGAGATAAAGAATATAATAAAATAAAAGTTTCTAACCTAATAAAAGAAGCTAAAAAGAAAAATGACAATATAAATCTTATTGTTTTACCTGAATTATCTTTAATCGGACCAACAGATAATTTGAAATTGGAAGAAATAAAAAAACTTTCAGAAAAAGCAAATGATAATTCCTTCAATTATTTTTCTAATTTAGCTAAAGAAAATAATATTTGTATAATTTTTGGATTAATAGAAAATCAAGACGATAAGTTATATAACAGTGCTATTTTCATTAATGAAACTGGTAATAAAATCGGTGCATATCAAAAAACTCATTTAAGTAAAACAGATGAAAGATGGGCTACTAAAGGAAATCAATTATCAGTTTTCAAATCAGAAAAATTAGGAAAAGTA
>Ga0193963_1001046_pt1 | contig 14019 bp, 11 predicted proteins | sample FB_6_MG_FD_140359 | JGI IMG/M metagenome (GOLD analysis project Ga0193963, IMG submission 140359) | Microbial mat bacterial communities from the Broadkill River, Lewes, Delaware, United States - FB_6_MG | ecosystem: Environmental > Aquatic > Freshwater > River > Microbial mats | place: USA...
ACATACTCTTCAAGCGATACACGTCTATTGAGCTTCATATCTTTTAAAAGATCTAAGTCTACACCACGAGCATCATAGATAGTCCCTTTTGAATCAGTACACGATACTGGAATTGCTCCAATATGTTGTAGTTTTTCAATTGCATGTAGTGCAACATTCCCAGCACCACTTACTGTACATACTTTCCCCTCTAATGATTCTTTTCCTTCAATCTCTAATAATGTCTCAGTAAAATAAACTGCTCCGTAACCTGTTGCTTCTGGACGCATCAAAGAACCACCAAAGAAAAATGGCTTCCCTGTTAAAACACCTTCAAATGAAGATGTAATTTTTTTATACTCTCCAAAAAGATATCCAATTTCACGACCACCTACACCTATATCTCCTGCTGGAACATCTATACGTGGACCTATGTATTTATGAAGTTCTGTCATAAACGCTGAACAAAATTTCATCACTTCAAAATCAGATTTTCCCTTAGGATCAAAGTCTGAACCACCCTTACCTCCACCAATTGGTAAACCTGTAAGTGCATTTTTTAAAATCTGCTCAAACCCTAAAAATTTTAAAATCCCCTCGTTAACAGTTGGATGAAAACGTAGTCCACCCTTATATGGTCCTAGAGCATTGTTAAACTGTACACGATAGCCTGTGTTTACTTGAATATTTTGATTATCATCCATCCAAGTTACTTTAAATTTGAAAATTCTATCAGGAACAACAAGACGCTCTAATATTGCATGTTTTGTGTATCTTTCATCCGATTCTAGTAAGGGTGCAATTGAGTAAATAACCTCTTCCATCGCTTGAAAGAAAACTTTATTCTCCCCGCAATCACCTTTTTCAAATTTTTTAATCTCTTCTTCTGCTATTGACATCTATTTTCCTAATATTTTATTAATTTTATACTGCTGTTTTAATCATCATACGACGAAGGTAAGCTATTTTACTCTGTAAAGGCAAATCTTTAGGGCATACATCTTCACACCCTAAAAGAGTCATACAACCAAAAACACCATCTTCATCTCCAACAAGTTCATAATAATCTTCATCACTACGCTTATCTCGTGGATCTAGTTGATATCTTGCAATTTTATTTAATCCAACTGCGCCTACAAAATCTGGCTTCATCTGAATTGTACCACACCCTGCTACACAACAGCCACACTCTACACAACGATCAAGCTCATAAATCTCATCTGCAAGTGCTGGTTCCATTTTTTCTTCTAATTTATCTACATTTAATTCTTGCTCTTTATCATGTATCCAAGTCTCTAACCTTGTATTGAGTCCTCTCATCCATTTCCCTGTATAAACAGAAAGGTCACCAATGAGTTCAAACAAAGGTAGTGGTGCAAGTGTAAAAGTTTCATCAAGCTTTGAAGTAAGTGTTCTACAAGCAAGTGTAGGACGACCATTTACAAGCATAGAACAAGAACCACAAATTCCTGCACGACATACAAAATCAAACTTTAATGAATTATCATGATGTTCACGAATCTCATTTAACGCCACATAAAGAGTCATACCATGTGCTTCTTCAATCTCAAAAGTCTCCATATGAGGAAAATCCTCAGGGTCATGTGGATCAAAACGGAGGATATTTATCTTTAATATTCTTGGCTTTACTTCACTCATACATTTTCTCCTAGTCTCTCATTTGTTCCACGATATTTTTCAGGTAATTTATCTTTAAAGGGCATCAGTTCATTTTGTATATCAAATCTATCTGCACCCTCTTTTTCTAAGCGTTTTTGTATCTCTTCTACTTGAACTAACCTTGTTGCTGTAGCCGGATGATGAGAGGTTAAATCTTTTCCATAACCACGGAAACCTGGTGGTAATTCCATTTTTCCAACCTCTATATTCTCATAACTCACTGTTGGCAAAGTTTGATTCTCATCTGGCCATGAAGTTATCGTTCTTTTTAGCCAGTTCTCATCATCACGTTTTGGAAAGTCTTCGCGAGAGTGTGCTCCACGGCTCTCAGTTCTTAAGTAGGCTCCTAAAGCAGCTGTTAACGCCACCTTTATCATTTTTTGTGTTCTATACGCATTTACAAGTGCTGGATTTGCTGCACGAGATTTTGAACGGAACACTTCTATGTTCTTAGAACGCTTATATAACTCTTCAAGTTCATCTACGGCCTCTTTTAAATCATCTCCGTTTCTAAAGATACCTACTTTATCCATCATTATCTCTTCCATTCGACGACGAAGCACATAAGCATCTTCCCCATTTTCTTTTGAAAGTAAAGCATCAAGTTTATCTTGCTCTTTTTGGATAAACTGCTCAATTTTTAAAGTATGTATCTCCATATCGTTACCATCAGATTCTAAAAAATCAGATATATACTCAGCTACTAGCATTCCCGCTACAACTGTTTCACTTACAGAGTTTCCACCTAAACGGTTAAATCCATGCATATCCCAACAAGCAGCTTCACCAGCAGAGTAAAGCCCTTTCATGGTTTGAGATTCACCTGTATATTTTGTACGAATACCACCCATAGAGTAATGCTGTGTCGGACGCACTGGAATCCACTCTTCTGCCGGATCTATCCCTAAAAAGTTTTCACATATCTCTTTTACTTCACGAAGGTTTTTTTCAATATGTTCACGACCTAAGATAGTTATATCTAACCATAAATGATCTCCATATCTACTCTTAACACCCTTCCCTTTTCTCATATGTTCAGTCATTCTACGAGATACAACATCACGAGAAGCTAGCTCTTTTTTATCTGGTTCATAATCGGGCATAAATCTATAACCATCTTTATCAAGTAAAAGACCACCATCACCTCTACAGCCCTCTGTAGTTAAAATCCCAACAGGAACAATCGCAGTTGGGTGAAACTGTATAGCTTCCATATTTCCAAGAGTACCAATACCTGTTTCTAGAACCATCGCATGAGCAGTCCCTTGACAAATAATAGCGTTAGTAGAAACACTATAAATTCGACCATATCCACCAGTAGCAATAGTTGTTGCTTTAGCTATATATGCAACAAGTTCTCCCGTGATTAAGTTTCTTGCAACCACACCTTCACAGCGTCCATTTTCATGAATAATAGAAAGTGCTTCCATACGCTCATGTACTACCACTTTCTCTTTTTTCGCTTTATTGTCCATCGCAAAAAGCATAGAGTGCCCTGTTCCATCAGACGTATAACAGGTTCTCCATTTTTTTGTACCACCAAAATCACGTGCAGTGATAAGACCATGTGCCTCATCTTTTTCAGTAATAGTTACTTTTTTAGCGTTTATAATTGCTGTATGGTCACCACGTTGTACCCTACTCCAAGGAACACCCCAGTAAGCTAATTCTCTTATCGCTTTAGGAGCACAATGAGTAAACATTCGAGCTACAACTTGGTCAGCTCCCCAGTCACTCCCTTTTATTGTGTCTGAGAAGTGAACATCTTCATTATCACCCTCACCCATATTTGAGTTTGCTAAAGATGCTTGCATACCACCTTGTGCAGCAGCAGAGTGTGAACGTTTTGGTGGTACTAAAGAAAGAACTATAGCATCATGCCCTCGCTCTTTTACACCAGTTGCAACTCTAAGACCTGCTAACCCACCACCAACGATAAGAACATCTGTATATATTACTTTCATTAGTGTTGCTCCAAATTAATAGTTTTTGATTTATATTTAACGCCATCACTAAAATCGTGATTCATCCCAATATATGTATATTTTGCCAAAGAAGCTAAACCAACTAAAATATATACTAAAATCATAGCTTTCATCAATAATTTAAATCTAGCACGAGACACTTTATAGTTTTTACCTTCTAAAAAACCCCATTTTAGAGCTAAACGATATAAACCAACAAAAGCATGTGATACAACAGAGATAAGAAGTAAAAAATAGAGTGGCCCCATAAACTCATCTACAACTCTACTTGAACTAGCATACGGACCTATATTAGCAGGCTGAGTTATCATAATATATAAATGAACTGAACCTATAAAAAACATCATAAATCCAGTTACTACCTGAAGTAACCATAATGAGCTGTCTTCATGTTTCATTCTTGTGGTGTGTTCTCTTATAATCTTATATTCTCTATAACCTTGAGGAAATTTTCTTATCGCCACAAAAGCATGTGTGATAAAAACAACAAAGATAGCAGATGCTAAAAAACTGATAATACCAGGATAAGTCTCACCAAAAAAGTAATATCCTTCAAACATAATCGTAACTCTATACATCATCTCATTTGAAACTAAAATCGATGCTTCAAATAAAATATGCCCCATAATAAAAATAGCTAAAATTAGTCCTGTAAAACTTTGAATAAAATCCAATCTTGCTGGTGTTTTATCGATCTTTTTTTCCCTCATTGATACTCCATAATATTCTCATAAATAATAAATGCGATTATACAGTATTTACTCTTTAACAAATTTAATTTAATATATGATTTTTCTATGTTAGAATAAGATAAATTTATTCTAGAGGATTATTATGTTCCAAAATTTAAGTATACAGAAGAAAATAAATTATTTTATAGCCATGGTTACACTCTCTGTCTTCTCTGCTACAATATTTGTTTTTTCAGCGATGAGTCACATAGAAGAGGAGTATGAATATCTTCACAAAAACTCCATGCAAGGAGCTATATCAACCCTTGAGATAGAAAAAAACCTTAACTATGTAAGTAGAACTACTAGAGATATTATGTTAGGTGGTGATTACAATAAAAATATCAATAAACTCTCTAATACAATTGAGCATATTGGTTCAACTTTTTCAAAACTAGAAAAAAGTATGCTTCAAGATAAAGCCTTATATATGGTGCAAGATGCTAAAAAATCAACTATGTTATTTTTAAATAACTCCTTACAAATGATGCAATCTTTAAATAGTGAAGATATTAAAAACAATAAAAATAAAATCTATCAATCGTACAAAGCCGACTTAACGCCATATGCAAATGCTTCAAGAGAATCTTTTAAAAAATTTGTGAAGTATAAAAAAGATGAACTCAACAAAGACTCAGAGGTTTTAGCATCTGAAATTTCATTTTATAAAACTCTTGTTTTAGTTGCTGGGATTATTGTAGGTATAATCATTTTCATTCTTGCTACACTTATCAGAAAGTCTATTACAGAGGGTATCGAAAAGTTCACTACGCTTATTGGTTATGCATCAAATGGTGACTTCAGTCATGAATGTACACAAAAGAGCCAAGAAACAGAACTTGGAATTATGGGTGCTAATCTTGCAAAACTTCTGTATCATGTTCAAACACTTATTCATGAAATCAACGAAACAATCACTAATGCTTCTCAAGGAGACTTTTCAAAAACAATCTCTTCAAAAGGGATGAATGGAGAGTTTACTGTAGCTATAGAGAACGTTTCAAAAAGCATTGAGTTTATGAAAGAACAAAATAAAAAAGTACAAAGAGATGCTTTTAACTCTAAACTTAGCGTTAAAAGTGTTAATGTTTCAGAATCACTATCACTGATTCAAGACAATTTAAAAACAAATATTTCTGATCTTAAAACTATCACCTCTGCTACAAAATCTGCTGCAGATTTAGCGAATGATTCAAAAGAAAATATCACTTCAATCGTAAACGAACTTGGAGAGTTAAATGAGCAAGTAAATATCAATAACCATAGTATTGCCGAACTTACAAACCAAACAAATAACATCACATCTGTTATAGAGCTTATTACAGATATTGCGGAACAAACAAATCTACTAGCATTAAATGCTGCAATTGAAGCAGCTCGTGCTGGTGAGCATGGTCGTGGCTTTGCTGTTGTTGCTGATGAAGTTAGAAAACTTGCCGAACGTACACATAAGGCTACAGGTGAAATCTCGATCTCTATCAAATCTTTACAGCAAGATATGAATGATATCCAGACAAGTTCAGAGAACATGAAAGTAACAGTGGAAGCCTCAACAAATAAAATTGGTGCATTTGAAGATACACTCCAAGATTTAAGTGAAAACTCTACTAAAATTGTTGATTACTCTTACCATATGGAGAACAGTGTATTTATTGTACTTGCAAAAATTGACCACATCTTATACAAGTCTCGTGCTTATAACTCTATAATATCTCTAGAACAAATCCTAAATGCACAATCTACTCATGAATGTAGTTTAGGTAAATGGTATGATGATGAGGGGAAACGCAGATTCTCATATACAAACTCTTATACTCAGATGGCAAGACCACATACAGTTGTACATGAAAACGCCAATGAAAACCTCAAACAACTTCAAGGCAATGCAGATACAAATACCCTTAATAATGCAGAGATGATTTTAAGTAACTTTACAACAATGGAAGAGGCATCAGATGAGCTCTTTACACTAATGGATAGAATGCTTGATGAATCAAAGGTGAGTAGTTAAACTACTCCCACTCATTATACTTAGAGTTAGCATGTTTGTCTTTTTTATATCTTCTGGCATTTTTACTCTTATCTAACTGATTTGAACTATGTAAAAGATCGTCTTTTATATCTTCTATATCTTTCTCTGACTCTTTATAAGCTATCATCTTTTTAACAAGTGTTTGTAGATCTTGTATCTCACCTTTATAAATAGGCATCTCTTCAACACGGTTAAGTACCTTCAATGCATTTGTAATCTTTTTGTCATACCCTTGCTGAGTCAGTTCAGGTGTATTGTTTAGATAAGAGTTGATACTTTTATGAAATCTCTCTAAAGCTCTGATATAACGTAATCTATTTGAATTTTCTATAGCTTTATTTGATGCTGCCATGAATTGCCTATTATTTTTTTATGGCTATAATTATACACTTTAATTTGGAGAATCATTTGAAAAAAACAATTTTGATATTTTTTCTTTTACTTTCATCACTTTATGCAAAAGTGACTCACGAATATACTTCACAAAAAACACTCGATTCTAAAATACCTGTTGTAGATATTAGAACTCCAGGGGAATGGAAGGAAACAGGACTACTTAAAAACTCTATCCCTATCATGTTCTTTAATGAAAAAGGCGGCTATGACGTTAATGGTTTTTTAAAAGAGTTAAACGCCAAAGTAGACACATCTAAACCTTTTGCACTTATCTGTAGAACAGGAAGTAGAACAAGGGTTCTATCTGGTTTTTTATCTCAAGAGTATAACTATGATGTAACAAATCTAAAAGGTGGTCTTGTTTATGTAAAACAATTAAGATTACCAATTCTCCCTTACAAATAGATGCCCTCGTTTATAAAATTTCTTTTCTTTCTAAGCCTTAGAATTGTAATAACCTTCGCAGTTCTAGGATTTTTTATCTTTTTACTTTGGGGTGCTTTATATCTTATGTTTTTAAGATAGGTTGTTAAGTAATATGACAAGAAGTATTCTCCTAGATAATGCAAAGTTCTTATTAGTTTTTCTGGTGATTTTTGGTCATTTAATTGAGCCTCTTATTAAAAACCAAGAGACTCTTAAAACTATCTATCTTTTTGTTTACTCTTTTCATATGCCAGCTTTTGCTCTTATCTCTGGGATGCTCTCAAAAATAGACTTAGACCAAAAACAACTCTATAAACTTATAGAAACACTTCTAATTCCATTTGTGGCGCTTACATTACTTTATGAGCTTTTTAATTTTTTCACTAAAGGCTCTATTAGCCACTACTCTATGAACTTGCAACCATACTGGATACTTTGGTTTTTATATAGTTTGTTTATCTGGAAACTCTTTCTTCCTATCATTTTAAAATTTAGATATCCTCTTTTACTCACTATATTACTCTCCCTTGGAGCTGGGTATTTTGAATCAATTGGTTACTTTTTAGGTTTATCGAGAACTATCTATTTTTTCCCATTTTTTGTACTAGGATATATGTTAACGCCACAAACGCTCATGAGTTTAAAAGAGAGATTTAATTCAAACTCTGGAACTATTATTCTTCTAGCTATACTAGCTCTAAATCTCCTGTTTTTCTTCTTCTTTTCAGAGATGAAACATCAATGGTTATATGGGAGCTACTCTTATGTAAAACTAGGTGAAGATGGCTTATCTGCATCAGGTATGAGACTTTTATTTTATGCTGTATCTCTTATAAGTGTTATGTCAGTACTACTTTTAATTTCAAACAAAAGAAACAGATACTTAAACGGTGGAAAGCATTCACTCTACATATATGTTTGGCACGGTTTTTTTATAAAAACATTTACTGCTCTTGGTATCATCTCAACTATAGGGAAACTTCCAGTGATACTCTCTTTAGTAGTATTTCTCAGTATCTCATTGATTTTAGCCAAGCTATTATCGAGTGAAATTGTTGCTCACTATACTACAAAGTTTCTACTACAGCCTTTTCAGAAAATATTACTAATTAAAAGCTAAACTAACCCCTAATCCTACTCCATAAAATCCCTAAGTACTCATGAATAGCGACTTGCGATTTATAAAATGTATATAAATCCGGTGCTTTGAAAAAGCCCTTCTCTTCAACTCTATAAAAGTTTGTTGGTGCGGCTATAGCGTTTAAGCCAAAAGACTTAAATAGTTCCATTGATCTTGGCATATGTGTTGCCGAAGTTACAAGTACAAACTTCTCTTTACCAACTATTGATTGTACAAAGTGTGCTTCTTCTTTTGTATCCTTTGGTTTAACGCCAACTATAATATCACTCTCCTTAACGCCAAGAGCCAGAGCAACTCTTTTTCCCATCATCGCAGTTGCTACATCTGTTTTTCCTGCATAGCCTGTAAAGATAAGTTTTGAACCCTCAATTTTCTTATGAATCATAACACCCTCAAGCACTCTTTTTAATCCTGCCTGACTCATCTGTGAAGAGAGTGGTTGTTTCTCATCTGTATTATGTCCAGAACCTAGTACATGGATATACTTTATCTTATGAGAATAATCATACTTCTCATATCTATCTTCCAAACTATTCACTAAATAATTTGAAAAAGGTGGGTAAGAGAAGAGTAGCGTTAAGAAGAATCCAAATGCTAAAAAATATTTAGCATAAAGGTATCTTTTTAAAAACAAAAAGTATAAGCCTAAGGCTAAAAGAGTCAAAACAAGACCAAGTGGTTCGACAAAAAAACTTACAAACTTTTTTAGTACAAAACTAAATTCCATTCTTCACTCTATTTTTTATTTTGTATAGATAGCGGTTTTATACCATTTACCACTGCATAAAGTGTTGGTAGATACACAAGGTTTAAAACTGTACCCCAGATGAGTCCAAACCCTATCGATATCGCAATAGGCTGTAAAATAACCGCTTGCCCTGTTGCATAAAATATAAGGGTAAAAAGCCCTAAAAAGGTTGTAATAGAGGTAATTAAAATAGGACGAAGTCTTAACTTTGCACGTTTAAAAAACTCCTCAGATTTATGTGTACCATGTAAAAAGTCCAACATAATAATTCCATCATTTACAACAACACCCGCAAGACCTAAAATACCGATGATTGATGGCATAGTAAGCGGCATCCCCATAAGTTTATGCCCTATCAACGCTCCCAAGATAGATAAAGGGATAACACTCATCACCATAAGTACATACTTGATTTTTGAAAAAATCAATAACAAAGATAAGAATATCAAGAACATAGCTAAAATAACACTCTGTTTCATATCTGCTTTGAGTTGTTTGTTTTTCTCTTTTTCTCCAAGTAGATTAACACTTATACCCTCTTGTTGTATCTCGTCTAAATCCTCTTGAATTTGTACTAAAACCTCTTGTGGCGTTATGTGGCGTTTATCTACATTTGCAAAGACTGTTTTTATTATATTTCCATTAAGTTTATTTATCTTTTCATAGTCTCGTATCTTTACAATATCTGCGATATCTTTTAACTGTACGTAACGTCCATCTTTTAAAGTGATGTTAAATTCAAGAAGAGTTTTCATCTTGTCTTTATAGATATCTTTTGTTTTTATCTCCATAACGCCACTATCGTTAAAGGTCATACTTTGACGAGATTCTAAAAAGTACTTGCTTAAAAGACGAGCTACACTCCCCTCACTTAAGCCTAATCTCTCACCATAAGCATTGATTTTAATCTTATACTCCATCTTCCCATAACGGATGTTGTCACTAAAGTTTGTAACCCCATCTACTATTGCAAGTTTTTCTGTCAGTTTTTTAATAGCCTTCTCTAAAGCAGCATCATTACTTCCTGATAGATTCACTTGTATATCGCTTCTAATAAGCCCTGGTTTATCTTCCATAACGCCAAGTTCAAGCATCTTATATTTTTCTTTATATTTTTCAATAATCTCTGCTGCTTGTGGGGAGAGTTCAAAGGTTTGTTTTTCTCTTATCTTCTCTGGGTTATTAAAATCAAAACTAAAGTTCAAAATAGGATTTAAATACTTGTTTATAAAACTCGTCTCTTCTCTGTCAAAAAGCTCCATAGTGATATAAAAAACATTGTTACTAAGTTCAGTTTCCCCTGAAAGACTTCGTCTGTAACCACTAACAGCAGAAGTTGATTTTAAAGAAAACTCCTCATTATGGTTCATCAACTCTGCTTCTATCTCTTTAGCAATAGCAAAAGTCTCTTCAAGTGGTGTATTTATGTCTAACTTTCCAGAAATGTAAAGATTGCTTCCATCAAAATTTGGGAAGAATTGGAAGTTCATACTCTTAGCAGTGATAACAGTTAAAGTAGGGATAAGTACTAAAAATAAAACCACAAAACTCTTTTTATATTTTATATGAAAACTTAAAACTCTTGCATAAAAGTTTTGTATCGGTTTCCAATCAAAAGTATTATCACTTTTTTTCAAAAGCTCTGATGCATGCAGTGGTAAGAACAAGAAACTCTCCACTAAAGAACCCACAAGTATCATAACAACTACTATAGGGATTAGGATTAAGAAAAGCCCTATCTCACCAGTCATCATAAAGATAGGTAAAAAAGCTGCTGCAGTTGTTAGTGTAGCAAGTGTAACAGGCATAAACATCTCTTTAGCACCGACAATTGCAGCCTCAGTTTTCTCCATCCCCTCATCTATATGTCGCTGTATATTTTCACCCACAACAATGGCATCATCGACAACTATACCTATAACTATAAGAGCACCTAAGAGGGAGACTATGTTAATAGAATAACCCATATGGTAGATAAATACCAATCCAATAATAAACGAAAAAGGTATCCCTAACGCCACTATAAACGCCAAACGAATATTTATAAAAATATACATAGATAAAAAGACTAAAACAAGACCAAACATTAGATTTGATATAACAGTATTTAGCCTATTTTCAACTGGTTTAGAACTATCTTTATAAAAATTAAAACTAACTCCCTCGTATTGTTTTTCAAGCTTTTTCACAAAACTATTTAACTCTTCTGAGAGTGCTATAGAGTTTCCTTTCTCCCCTTTTGATATCACTAATGTTAATGTTGTTTTATTGTTAAAAGTAGACATAGTTCCAGTTTGAGGATACTCTTGTTTTACCTCAGCGATATCACCAAGTCTGATATATTTTGAATCTATCTCTAATATAGTCTCTTTGTACTCTTCAACATTTGCCTTTCCATTTGTTGTAGAGATATATGCAAAACTTCCCTTCTCTTCAATATCCCCTATAGGATATATATATGAGAGGTTTGATATAGCACTTACAACACTTGTAGGATCAAGTCCATATGCTAAAATAGCTTCAGAATTAATCTCTATAGCTATCTCCTCATCTGAATCACCACGTATAGAGATATCACTAATGTTTTTGATTTTTGCTATTTTTGACTTTACCTCTGAGGCGACAAGGGTTAATTCACCCCTTGAGAGTGTATCTGAGGAGATTGACATCCTAACAAGTGGTTTATTTTTCTCTAACGCCACTGCTGTAGGTATCATCATATCTGAAGGAAGATACTGTGTAGTAGAGGCTATTGAATCTTTTACCTTGTTTAAAACATCAATCTTGTTAGAGTTTCTATCTAGCGTTAAGATAATTACAAAGGAACCAGGAAGGATAGTGGTTTCAGTTTTATCTATCCCATTTACATTACTTATCTCATCTTCAATATCCCGCACTGCCATCTTATCCATGTTCGCAGCACTTGCACCTGCATATGAGCCTCTCACACTTATCTTGTCAAGTTCTGTTATGGGGAACATCTCTTTAGGGATACTCATATATGCTTGGTATCCAAGGTATGCTAGAAATATCAATAAGGCATAATTCAAGCGTTTGTTTTTTATAAAATACTCTATAAATTTAGTCATTATCTCTCTTTAGATTCTTTTTGTAATTTTTTAAGTCATATTGATTATAGTACACTAATATTAACACTATATATACATTAAACTTTAGTATAATACCGGCTTTAAAAAAAGGATATATATTGACTATAAATAAAAGTTTTATTACAAATACAATTGCAGCTCTTTTAATCGCTCTATCATTTATACCATCAGAATTTTCAACTTACTTACTTTTAACCGGTCTTTTTGCACTCTCAGGGGCTATTACAAACCTACTTGCTATCCATATGTTATTTGAGAAAGTACCTTTTTTATATGGTTCTGGTGTAATTCCTCTACGTTTTGAGGCTTTTAAAGGAGCTATAAAAAACCTTATGATGAGTGAGTTCTTTACTCGTGAACAATTAGAGAACTTTTTTGAGAAAGAGGAGAAAAAAATAAACCTTGAACCAATCATAGAAGATACAGATTTTTCACCAGCCTTTGATGCGCTAAGTAAAACTGTTATGGAATCATCTTTTGGTGGAATGCTTGGTATGTTCGGTGGAGAAGCAGCCCTTGATGGATTAAGAGAGCCATTTTCACTAAAAATGAAATCTGCTGTGATTGGGATAGTAAATTCTGAAGATTTTAACCAAACACTTACATCTCATATGCAAAGTTCATCTTTAAATGATGATATGCTCACATCAATTGAAAACGTAATAGACACAAGACTAAATGAGTTAACGCCACAAATGGTAAAAGAGATTATTCAAAAGCTAATTAAAGAGCACTTACAATGGCTTGTAGTTTGGGGTGGTGTTTTTGGTGGAGTTATTGGACTAATAAGCTCTCTTCTAATATAGCCCTTTATTTGGCTATATAAAGAATTAGACACTAAATATTACAACATTTATTTACAACATAACACTTTAGAATTTAAATTTTTAATGCCACAGTACCTAAAATACGTTTTAACTTAGATTAGTATTTTGTATATTCATATTCTAATACTCTACCTCTCTAAAACCAAAGTGGTAATATATTAACTTTATAGCATTAAAGCTAGTAAACATCTTTTATAAAGGTAATATAATACTACTTTAGTTTTGTTTTTAGATTATTTTGATAAAATGGTATTATATTACTTCTTAAGAAAGATACTTATAAAAATGAGGGTAAAGATCATGAATGAGAAAAAATCCATCACGAGCACTACTGCGAAGACAATTCAAACAAAACTAGGTAAAGCTCTCAATCTTGGCATACAAAATAACGTAACTGTAAAAACAAAAAAAACAGTAGGCAAACAAGTAGTAGTTTCCAAGAAACCTGAAAGCGAAATAATAAAAGACTTAGAAACTCTTGGAGAGATAATTAAGTATAAGCGAACTAAATCAAAACTATCAATCAAAAAAACAGCACAACTATGTGGAATAAGTGATAAAACTCTTAGAACTGTAGAAAATGGTGGAAATGTAAATACTTCAACACTTATTATTATTGTAAATATGCTTGGCTTAAAGATGAGCCTAGGAGAATAAACATATGAATCTATTATATATACATTACAACAAATCTTTAGTAGGAGTCATTTCATATGAGGCCTTAAATAAAAGCTATTCGCTTGAATATGATGAAGAATGGAAAAAAAATGGTTTTGAGATTAGTCCATCCATAGGTTTTGATAATCCTAGTAATGATGCCGTTGGAAGATTTATAGAGAATCTTCTTCCAGAAGGAAATGGATTAGAGGAACTAAGTGTTTATTTTCATATATCCAAAAGTGAAAAGTTTTCTATCTTAAAACAAATTGGCTTAGAAACAACAGGTGCATTAACTTTTACTGAT